>JGI24159J19872_10000014_pt1 | contig 71706 bp, 47 predicted proteins | sample Ectturendosymbi4_FD_19872 | JGI IMG/M metagenome (IMG submission 19872) | reverse complement strand
TGGGGGGGCGGCACTTTTGGTGAAAAGAAGAAATAGCAAATGATCTTTCATGGTCTTCACCACCACCTGGTGGCGGTAGTGGTGGTGGGGGAGCGGCACTTTTCGACTCGCCCCGGGGTGGCACTTCCCCATGCCGGGACCCTGGATAGTGGTTCACTGATCCCAACCAGGGGCGTTGCAAGGCTATATGGCGAACGGGGCAAGAAGCAAGTCTGGCGCCCACATGTTCGATTCTGAGGTCTTTCTGAAGCATGCAGTTAAACTGCACTATATTGAAGAAAGCGCTTGTGACATTGTTGGGACTTTCCGGCGCACCCTGCAGTGATTCGGCGCCCGGGGAACTGTGCCCCCCTTGCCCCCCGCGTTACGCCCCAGATCCCAACACTTGCAAATATGGTTTTAATATTGTTTCTTTCGAGCACTGCCGAGATTCAAATCGAAGGGGCAGATTTTCAAACTTTAAACATGATCTGTTTCGGCGCGGATCCCATTCCACCAGCTGCGGAGAATCCACCTGGTTTAACATTCTAGACAGGAAAAGAATGTTGGAGGTAAATATTCACGTTCTTCTGTCGTTGACCTGCAAGAAACGAGGAGCTAAACCCAGGCTCGTCTCAAAGAGAAGGTGCGCATATGTTCAGTATCAGCAAAAACTACTCGCTGTGTATTCCTTCCGGATTGTCGCGAGTGTCCCGTGGCGCATATCTCCTCTTGTACCAGGGTCGGGCAGATACATTCGCAGCGGACAGGCAGCAAGCCCGGGTTCTCAGGTATTCGTTGTGAACGCGCTCAAGAATAGAACCCAGCCTACCAGCTTTAGTAGCGCGTGTTCAAACCTCTGCACCAATTAGTTAGCTGGTATCTGTGGTGTTTCATTTTTGTCTATAGAAATTATGATACTAGTGACAAGTTACTGTCCCCACCTTCACTATTGATGATTTGTTAAAATGGGTGGTTTCAAGCACTTTCTGCGGGTTCTATTGATGATTCGGATACGAGGGCTCAGCCCATTTCCACATTGTTTAGGTTTTTTTGACAAGCAATTTTAGGACAGACTGGGAAATGTTTATTACATAGGCAACGTTATCTGAAAAAATACCCAAATGTCACTCTCTAGTTGTGATCTTTGAGATGTCGTTATTAAAAGTAATTTTATCTGATGCAACAGCCGCGGAAGCAAAATCCGAATTCACAAGAAATGCGAGAGCTTGGAATGCCGACACTCATGCTGCGGGAAAAATCACGCTGAAGATGATAAATGCAAAATTTGTTAGGAGCTGTTGTTTCTTTGACGGGGAAATCAGTTCTCTTCTCACATTCAACTACAGCCTATGCAATCATAAGGCTGTTTTGGGGATTGATAGGCGACAATGTCGTAGTTGAATATCTTCCGCAAGTTTGATTTGAATGTCCAAGAAACACTTGTCATAAGGTTGCCTAGGTTAATTGGGAAACTATCATCTTCTACGGGATGTATTCTGTCAGATTACAGCAAACACGTTGAGGGTCATGCAATTGGTAAGAGTTGCGCAATCACGGATTTCTTCTACAAACAACTACCACCCGACTACAGACAGTTGTGCGTGGACAAGCCAGCAAAAGCGTTGTCTGTAATTTCAGCGAAGCAGCAGTGAAACATCCGGAAACTTTTGCTAGTTTCTCGAGCTCAGAATCAGTTTTTCGAACGCAATGCCGTCGACGCATCAGTGGCCGTGTCAAGTGCAAGGTCCGCTTATTCTGAACTTCGACATCATTTTTTCCTGACTGTTGCAACTGACAGCGCCTGCAAGCAGCAGGGAAATCCCCTACGAGGATCTCTAATGACCTTTGCGCTGCGCACGTGACGTGGGTGACAAGCTCCACCCTTGCAGGTGAAGTCAACTCAACCCCGGTAAAATGGCAATTGGCGCTCATTTAGAAATCAAGAAACCAGCTCCAGCAACCTAATATTCAAATGTTTTCATGGATTAGCTGCTGCAGCTGTTCAGGTTTAGCGGCTGAGACTGCAAAAGCGAAAAGCTCCACAATTCAAAGTTTTTAAATTTCTACCAAACTGACGTTTATGCAAACGCAACAGGATAATGACGCAAGCGGCCAGTGGACATTAGTGGGCGGGCAAGATTTGTCAAGTGCATCTTAATCAAGTGTGACTTTGTCTTCAAGAAAAGCATTGATTTTCACAATAATTCAGCACTTTTGTTTTCACAAGTTCGATCGCGAACTGTTTGTAAATTTCCTGTTGGTCACTTGCGTGCTGCTGACGTAATCGAGCGTGACGCGGCCAAACCTCAAGTGGGCAAACTTATGTTTTATCATCGAAACCTTCGGCGAGTGGCACGGATGAATCATTTTTCCTTTCAAATTTTCGAAAAACTAAGCAAGTCAGAAAATAAACAGCAGCTTATCCTGTTTTGCGAAACGATTTAATCAGCTTAAAGTTTCAATTGTGATTGAGAGGCAACTTGTTTGTGGCCACACGTACCTGGAAAATATTTAAGTTTTGATTTATTCAAACTTTGACCTCAAGAAAAACTTTTTCATCGTTTCCTCCTCCGTGGTATTGGCTTGACAAACAATTTGATCTTTTTTTTCTGCTGCAAAAGTAGTGTTGCCAAAGCGCTACATTGCTTGTTTGAAACGCACGTAATCATAATTTTAAACAAGTAAAAATGTTGAGTGCCATCCATTTGGGGTGATATTACCGATATGATCGGGGTTTTTACGAAACCTCCCATTTTATCCCAAGTTGTATACGGGATCCGCAACAAGATCGAGCGTGAATACTTTAAAAGTTGTCGTTGGTTCCTTCGGTCGTGAAAGAGCTGCAGCTGCAAATATTAAGACGCAGATTTTAGCGAAGCAAGGAAATATTATTTTTCTTGCAGGTATCCAGAAAAATAAAAGCAAAAGTATCTAATTTTTTCCACATCGCTTCAGTCAAAGTTTGACAACAACACCACTGCTTTTTTGATTGGTGCATTTTCTCATGTTGTGTCCTGTCGCCTGCATCGGCCGCTGTGAAACGTATCCAGAAGTACTTTTGATGTTAAACAATTTAGAAACGAAATCAGCAAAAAAAGAGAAACCAAGTTAGGGAAGAGGCAAGTAAGACCCTACTTCGTTAACACTAATAAGCTGAAAACATTTGAACCAACGTTTAGAGGACAACCAAATACTTAAAGCCTGCCCGAAAAGACTTAGGCAACCTTCCGGAATACATCGTGCTTGAGGTTGATGCTTTGCAAGTTCATTTTCTAGACGCCGCTCCCTTTAGCTGCCTTATTCAACTTTGATTAATCTTTATTGATCGGACGAGTGGAATGTGTCCAAGTGCGTAAAGCGTTGCTCCCTCACTGGAAGACATGCCAAAGCTCTACCATCAATTGATTTGCCGGCACCGTATGCAATGCAAACTTGAAAATGTTTGTTGTGGGCTGAGAGTCTGGAGATGGCAAAGCAAGACGCGGCTAGAGAGCTGGATGTTTGTCCCACGCACATAAAGGACAAGATAGCATCATCATCATCATCAGGATCCGTTTTGGTTTCAGCGCGGCGTTTGCGAGAATAGTCTCACACGACGACGTCGATCGATGCCGCGATAAAAAGCTTAGGCTTTGTCGAAACGCAAAAACATCGACTTGACGGCGACAGGAACGCACACGCTTACGCTGGGGGGGTTTTGCGTCGGTATGTCGTGTTTTTCTCTGGCGATGAGTCTGGCCACCGGCATCATCGAACGATGAGGTTCGCTGCTCTGTCGGTGATTAAAGCGAAAAAATCTGCATAAGCTGATGCGCAACATTTCTCGCTTCGTGGGCGTAGGTCGCGCGTTGTGGTAAGACTGCTGTTTTGACAACTCGCCAACCTTCGAGGTGCCCTCCGATTAAGTTCCTGTGCTGGATCGCAGCCTCCTTAAAGTCTCCCATGTCGCTCCGGATTAACGCAAACCGCAAGGCTGGTACACTCCACGCGTCGGTTTTGATGTTTTGGTGTTGCTTGCGACAACAGTGTGTAAACCCGTTTTCGGAGAAAACCCTGGGCGGCGAGCATGTCCTGGGGGCCTGCTGTCCAAGTGAACAAAGCCCGTCGTTCTATGAAAAGGCGGGTTTTCGCGGTAAAATTTACAAGGTAAATCCCACAAACGTGGAAGAATTTCCACACGTAGTAAACATGTGGCTGGCTCTGCCAGTTCACCTCTGATCGCAACATTGCAATGTATAAGATTTGTTCTGGAAAACAAAAAAAGTATGTTTCTGTTTTTCGAGCGCAGCTGCAACGCTGTAGCCTTGTGGTTCTTAATCTTTTCTCTTCCACGCCTCCCTTAAGTAATTGTCCTGTGTTTCAAGCCCCCCTGACTTTACGTGAGTAAATTGAACGGAACACTTTCCCATTCACTAACTTCCCATGTTGTAAAGCGCGTGAGGGCTCGTGCCCCCTGGAAATGGGTTGACGCTTCTCTGGGGATGTGTTCCCCCCTCCGGGTCTGGTTATCTTTTGAAGCATTGGTCACGTTAAAGGGAAATTACCCTTTACACTCAGTAGCGTACCCAGAGGTTTGCGTCAGGGGGAAAAACATAGCTGAAGGGGGCCCACTGTCCAACACTTATAAAAAAGTTGAGAAATGATAGTGAATCCAGATGTGGAAGGCTGCAATAAAACCCTCCGAAAACACTCCATAAAACTTTCGAAAAACGCAAAAAAGCAACCTACTGAAAACCAAATATATACTAAATACCGAAGTAGAAGGTAAGAGGGCGGACCGCTTTTGCATTTAGTTCGCCAGGGTGCCGGTTCGCAATCGCACCCTGCCTCCGTCAATTACGCCAGTGTTTATACTGCTTTTGCAATACACAGCAGGACGCCAACCAGGCTTATAAGGATGCTGTGGACGCTACGATGGTGCAATTTTCATTATACCGGGAGCAGCCGTGGTTCATTTTCCACACACTGTGATGTATATAACGCATTTTCCCCGTGTAAACATAGGTTACACTAAAGGAAAATAGGTTTAAATTTTACTACTGAATTGCTGGACTGCGGTGCATCATTATTGTAGCAGGGACTGTGAAGTTCCTTTCTAAAGGAATTAAACATCTGCCTTCGAACATGGGATCTTTATGTACATTAGAGCAGATGTGATTACACGGGATCCAAAATATTTATCAGGCAAAGCATTTAAATATATTTATCTTTCCTACCCTCTTCCGCAATACTGTAACAATGCGATTAATTCATTTCAATTTCTTTATTTGCACATACTGCAGTGCAAGATCAACTAAGACCAGGACCTTGTCTGTCAAGTCCAGTGCTCTCAACTCTCAGTATTGTTGATAAAAGAAACAACCAAGCGACGAAACGTATGCGAAAGACGTGATCAGACCGGAGGTTTTCCTGAAGCTACGAAAGTGCGAATCAAGAAACGTGTCACCTGATTTTTTCATAGTTATTATTTTTATCCCAGCTGTTCTCTCCTGTTTTGTTTTTTTTATTTTTTTTCTTATCTGTAACAACTCCCAAATTTCTAAAAAGTTGATCGACTGGTTTTGACTTGCCAGTGCGCTTTCACTCATGCTCCTGGTGCACCCCTGTATTTCGGTCGCCGCCGCCAAATCCCAACCGTTACAGCACAGTGTATCTGTCACTGCACAATATAGCTATGACTAAACAATATAACTATGACCACACAATATAACTATGACCACACAATATAACTATGACTACATGATATAACTGTGACTGCACGATATACCTGCGACTACACAACATAACCATGACCTCAAAAATTTTGCTGCTGAAAGCAACATCAACTTCAGTGTTTTCTCACACGAATGCTTGATCTCAGATTTTGCGTGGATTTTTACTTCACTCTGTAGAATTTCGGACAAAAACCCAAACTGGCAAACGCAAATGCAGCACTACAAGATTTTGACCTGGTTTTGCAACACTGTCAGTTTCCAGTTTGTCAAAACTTCGGGCCCGAAAATTCACCACTGGTGCATTTCATGCGCTGAAACCATAAAAAAAACTTTCTTGTGCCTTGCACAATCAGGTCTGTTGCTTCCCTGGACATATAGAACGGCACTTGAAGTGAACCATTCAGAGCAAATTGAAACAGACTGAATGGTCCGTGTATGTTGACGACTTCCAGCCAGGGTTGCGGAGTCGGAGCCGGAGTCGGAAGTTTTTGGGTGGAGTCGGAGTCGGATTTCTAACAACACTGGGAGTCGGAGTCGGATTTTTTTGTCCGACTCCGACTTCGGATATTCAGTTAGATCATTTTTACATCACACTCCTAAATTGGGAATTCCTGTTGAAATGGTACAATTTCTTTTGAAACTTTTGTTGAAACAGACTTTTCTTGCTGTCCACCACGATTTTCATTGATTCTAACAGCAACATTTCATTCCCTTTGTGTTAAGGAGTCGGAGTCGAAAATTTTGGGAACTCGGAATCGGAGTCGGGAGTCGGAAATTTGGAAAGTCGGAGTCGGATATTTTACCTCCGACTCCGGAACCCTGCTTCCAGCAATCATTAGGTCGCATAAAGCAGTCCGTTTCCCATTTATGACAATCTGCTTTACCCACCACCTTCCACCACAATCAATGGGAAGAGTGATAACTGGCGAAACGAAAGACGAGCATTACAAACGAACAACGATGAGAAGATTCACGTTGAAAGTGAACAAACTGGTTAAAAATCCTTAGAACAAAACAAAATAGTTGAATTTGATCATGAAACAAAATAATTCCGCGGTTTCTTCTTCAGTGAACATAAGCCACTGAAAAATTGGAAAAAATTCCATGTTGCGGATGTTTGAGAAATTGGATGCCGGCCAATGCTTCCGTGCCTTGGAAAAAAACTTAGGTGAAATTAAAAAATAAATGTAGTTGCAAAATTTTTATCAACATTTCATTTTCTCAATGAACTTCTCCAAAACCGCTTAAAATGCAGATTTGTACAGTAAAACACTAAACATCAGATGATGGTTTAAATTTTCCTACAGCCCTACACTGTTACCCTTGGCTTTCACAACACAACACCAATGCTCCCTGTGGCTCCGCCTTCTCTGCACCTTGAGTAGAGAGTCTGGCGCAGAAAGAAAAAAGGTACAGGTGGAAAGTCTGCACCTGATGTCGCACTCAGTCGTAACATATACTGTGACGAATGACGAGGAAAATTCGTGCAACGATACGATGAAAACAGATTAAGTGTTGCCGAAAGCCGCTCAAAGGTCTGCGTTTGCAGCGCAAATCCGCCAAAGGTTGAAGAGGGTGCGAAAAAAGTTTACGCGTGCGGTCGAATTCGCGAAAATGTCGGAACTGACGGTCGACGGCGTCGCGATGTTAGCGTTTCGTCGACGCCCGCTCCACCGCAACGTCGTTTACCAAAAACAGGCAATCCCGTCTTAGATTCAAGTGTCGAGTAAGATGGTGACAGGCGGTGAGAAGTGGCAGCGCAACCGCGAGTTATTCGCGGCGTCCACCTAGACCAGGTTAGCGACTTCTTGCAGAAAAACAAGTGTTTTGCAAACAAATCCCACACAACGACGGCCGAAAACGCGTTTTTTTCCAGGCAAGGTTCTTTGCTGTTCTGGCGCTCGCGAGTTTACGAATGAACGCCATTCATTTCAACTGCCTGGGTAAAGTTTCGTTTGATGTTGAGAGTATCGACCCAGTGGTAACCATCCACCTTGTCGCCCAACAACTGCAGAACTTGAACTAACGAATTCACTGCTAAAGGTATTGACAGTTGGCGTGAAACACACAATTGCAGCCAGAGCCGAAGAGGCGACGAGGTTATGGTTCATTGCCCTCAACCCGAAAGCATTTGAGATATTTGAGACGTCACAATCACGGATACATTCCTGCCACAACTACGGGAAACGTATCATACCCCCGGAGCATCTTGAGTAGACTGTTCATAGCCTGTCGAAGGACATCCCGCTTGAAATCTTTGTGCAACCAACCGATCTGCCATGCTTTGTGAAAACCTTGTTCAGAAAGCAATAAGAACTTCTTGCTTAATTTCGTACACTTCATCAATCTTTTGTTTATGATTACTAAACTGCTGTAATTGTCTTTCTAATCATGTTTTAGATCAGTGGTTCTCAAACTTTTTGTCGCTGACGACCTCTTTCACTGCACCCAAAACAGCTGCGGACCCTTTCGTTTGTCAGCTTTTTTTCGATTACTGAGAAATTAGGTTTGATCGCTTCTTAGCGTGATAACCTCAATCGCTGCGGCAAGCAGCAAATTTGAGGCTTCGGCCTGCCGGCAAGAGCCGTCACCAAAATCAAATAAAAAAAGTCGACTTGTAACATAAACATGTCAGACTACGCTGTGGTGCGATTAAGCTGAATAATGGCCCAAATGGATGATACAAGCTAGCGGATATTCTTGACTGGGTTCTGTGTTTACGGACCCCGTAAACACATTCATGGACCCCTAAGGGGTTCACGGACCCCAGGTTAAGAACATAGGCCTAGCCAGGAGGGCCAGAGGGGCCATGTCCCCCCACATTGTTAGAACGTATAGTCATTTTGTGCTTTGAGAGGCGTTTTTCCAAACAAAATAGTGTTATTCATCACAAATCAAACATTTTGGCCCCCCCAAAAGTTTTGCCCCCACAAAATTATTGGGCTGGCTACGCCACTGGTTAAGAACCCGTGTTTTAGATGTTAAGCGGCGGTTGCGTTCTCGTTTAGGGACTTTCTGTATACTATCAATGCTGTGCTTTTTCTCCGCTGTTTCAGGAAGGGCCGTTGTTACCCTGAACGCAAGTTCAAGGCCGTTGCATTTACACAAAGCAAAGTTTTATTTCCGACAAACAAACAAGCGAAAACAAAAAAGAAATAAAAAGATGTCTCATCCACCCTGCAACACGTAAAGAACAAAATCTTGCTTTCTGTGTGGTAAATGCGTGAGGCACATCAAACGACCAGGTTGATGTCGGTTGTGAGCAAACATTATTATTCATCGGGCGATAGAGGTGCCATTGAGCTTACGGCTTGTACAACGACAGTTCAACAAAAACTTCAACAAATATAAGTGACCAAAAGCAAAGCCATAAACCTTGTTGCTTCGGACCAAAGCAGTTGGGATAACTTGTCCAGCTCTGGTGATGGTTTGTGGACAGGGGAACAACGGATTTTCATCCAGCAATCACAGCCAGATCGTCTTCTTAGCTACCATGCAGAACAGTTAGACGGCAAATCGCGCCAACGCAGCCCACGCAATTTTAACATCTGCCCTTTTCCGTGGCGTCTTAACTGGCCCAACCAGTTCCTTCCACGGTCAGTTTTAGCTGAGGAAGCACTTTGTCTTTTTGACGAAGCTATTTCTGTTACAGCTGCCCAAAAAGTGCTTTAAAATCGAGGAAATTTTGCCCACTGTGTGGCACAAACCAGGACTCGTACGATTCGTTTCACGCTTGCTTGTTAATCATTTATGACGACTAAAACGCGCACACTATTAACGGTACCTAATCGGGGTATTATTCGTCAATTACTGCTGATTATAAGTTATCCGCATTAAATGATGTTCAAGTTTTTATTCGTTTAATAATAATATAATAATGATAATTATGTATTTTTGCCTGCAGACACGAAGTTCATAGTTTGCCACCTAATGTTTTCTTTTGTCGTTAACCATGTGGTTTCGCTAAATGATGACGAGCATAAGGTGCAGTTCATCGTTTCTGTTTGATATTAAGGCGTATTGCTCGGTTGCCTATACCTGGATGTGGGCGAGAAACTGGGTATTAGGACGCATCTGCTTGTCAGAGATGAGCGGACTGTGAAATTTTTCAGTCCGAGTCCAATCCTGATCCGATAAAATTGAATCCGATCCAGTCCTGATCCGCAAAATTTTTGAAAATCATATGTCCGATCCAGTCTTGATCAGCCAACATAAAATCATGTATTTTTATTTTGCCTCATGAGGCAAAAGAACTACTGGAGCTATTTTGCCTTTAGCCAAATACGATTGGTTTAAGGCAAAATAGTTCCAGCAGTGCTTTTGCCTCATGAGGCAAAATAGAAACAGGCTTTTGGCATTTCCAAAATTCAACAAGGCAGTGTCTATTTGGTATCAGAGAAAAAAGCACTGCTGGAGTTATTTTGCCATTAGGAGAATCTGATTGCTTGGATTGGTCACGTGATAAGGACGATAAACTTGGATTAGCGGGTCCTTGATACATGACCTAAAACCCTAAGCCTAAAACCTAAACCCAAAAGCTGAACCCATCATTCAAATCTAAAACTTATACCCAAAAGTTGAACCTAAAATTGAATCCTAATCCGTAAATCTAAACCCTAAAAGTAAACCCTAAACCGAAACATAAATATACACCCTAAACGTAAACCCTAAACCCAAAACGTTTTGAAAAAGTGCATTAGAAGCCGTCCTATCAAAGGTGTAACCTCTACAAGCCAAGCCAAAGGAAATGGTGAGAGCAGAACCAAGGAACAATTGCACAGCAGATACAGACACTAACCACTCAACTATGTTAACGTTACTACTGGAACTCAACGTTATATGTGAACAAAAGTGGACACAGTTCGAATTGCAAAATAGTCCCAGCAGAGTTTTTGTGTTTGATGGCAAAGTACACTACCACTTAGCAAACCTGCGAAATCGGATCACAACTAAAATTATTTTCAGAATAATCACATTGAAACAACAAAAATTTTGTCAGTCCAATCCAGTCCCGATCCGCCAATTTTCAAAAAAATTGCAGTCCGATCCAGTCCTGATCCGTGTTCATCTCTGCTGCTTATCATTGCGGCAACATGTCCAGCACGAAATGCAAGGAAATGTGTTAAAAGTTACTGGAAGCGGACGATGTTTGCGTCGGAATCCTACATGTTAAATGTTTTGCTTCGCTGCGTTACCTTCTCTTTCGGCGTGAAGCGACTCGCGCGACCTTGCTGACATTCCATCTCACTCGGGGCTTCGCAAAGCCTTCCGGTCGCAAATCAAAAGAGTCGCGATCTCGCCAGGTGGCGCTGCGCGACGAAACCGTTCCGTTGAAAGCGGACACGGTGAAGTGGACGCGGATAAAAGGTCGCGCGTTCGCGCGGATCGCAGGCAGGTGTCGTTCGGACAGGATGCGCGTCGCGTTGGTTGCGACTGGGAGCTTTGCAAGTTCAGCCGAGCGCGGCGACCTCACTCAAGCTGGGAGTCTCTGCCTGTCCGACGCGCGCGTGTCTTGTGCTTGGCGGCAGGCCTGCAGGAGCCCCAGCTGAACCAGCCTGCCTCCTGTTGCTGCTGCCAGAGCTGGTTCGAGAATTCCGCGGTTTGTTTTTATCCCGACACGGAGAATAACGCACTTCAGCCGCCTCGCCGCGCGCAAAAATCAACGCATGCCGCTGGATGGACTGCGATGCTTTCGCGCACTGGAACTCACTTCAGTGGGAAGGCTCGACGAACTTGAGTGGAAATTTGGCAAAATTTACCGGTTTCTACCGATATCCCAGATCAGCAACGGCTACATTCAGTGCCGTCTTAACGTCTGATTCGAATCTCCTTCGAAATTTTATCTGCCACTTCATGAAGAAAACGTTTATCAAAAAAAGCGGTTCTCGTGTGTACAAATACTAAGTTTTCACATTCAAATCTTACTTACTTGTATACGCGTTTGCGTATAAAGTGATAAGAAATGGATGAAAAGAACTTGAATCCGATTTTAGCCTCATGGAAAAGCAGCTAAAGTCTCCATTTTAATGGATCCAAGTGAAAAAATCTACAAAGTTTGAAGTGAGCTCAACTTGCTTTAAGTTCCTTCCGACATTTCGATGGAGAAAACGTTCGTCTAAAAGGCAAGGATCTTCAAACTGCGGTCCGCGGGCCAAACCCGGCCCGCGAAGCCATTTCTTCCGTCTGTAAAGACATTTTATCAACAATGGAAAAATAATATATTTCCAAAAAAGCCTGTGATTTGGTAGAATACAACATATCCCGAAACAATGACATTACGTCAGATGTCCGGCCCTCGAACTGCTATGGAATAGCTTATGTGGCACTCTGACAAAAAAGTCTGGAGACCCCTGGTCTAAGACCTACATCGTTTGCACCAGTTGTTACATTCCACTGCAAGGGCGTCTAAGACCTGTCTTGCATTCTTCAGTGCAAGCAGCAACGCCAGGATATTTGACTGAGGGTGCAAATGCTGGGATCTCAAAAGTTTGTAAATTTTCATTGACGAAAAAGTGAAGGGCAGTGCAAAGGAAGCTATAGCAGTATGCTCACGCTGTGGAATCAGTGATTTTTTTACTAAACATTATTTCGTTTTCTTTCACCAAAATCAAACAAACGTGTGATTCCGAGCCGTTCAGAAACTAAGCTGCTTTATCCCAATTCAATAATTTGCAATACGGAATATTTTTCCAGATGTTACCTTTTTCAAAGACAGAAATATGCGGTTGAAGAAGCTGGGCCACGCATGGCGCCGACTGGAATACGTTTGACCCAAGCGCAGTTCCCTCGACTGCATTCGCGGTTCGCGCTATGACGTAGTAGTTCGCCTTGGCAGATTCACGAAGCCCCCGCCTCATTTCAAGGCAGATGCATAATGTCAGCTTTCCCTCACGCTATCTGGCAGCGCTGGGAGTGTTACAAAGGCGAGCACATTTTACGATGTCTCCAAACAACCGGTCATCAGAAGCACGTCGACCACATCTAGGTGTCCGGTCGCACGACGTGTACCGGCGCGTTCGCACACTCCATCTTTGATCTCAACGCTAATCAAACGCTGCGAAGCGTTTCGGGCGATTCCAAAACAGCAACAGTGCCGGCAGCTCTTGATGTCAAGCTTTCGATTTCGTCTCCGGACCTCAGGAATTCGTCCTCCACTGCTGATTGTCAGGCCGCACGAACCAGCGCATCATCTTGCCCGTGGTTCGGGAGGACACCTGTGCGCCAGCTGGACGTTGAGTGCATGTTTTTTTAGCGCGAAACGCAAAACTGGCTGAAGTTGCTTCGCTCGATGACAGCGTCCAAGTTGAATCTCTGCCGTTCGTACATCACAAACCGTNTCAGCGCCCTTCAGCGTATTTTGTGGAGTGCATATTATTTCAGCAAAACGTGCTGCTTAGTTTCCACTCGTTTTACACCTGTTTCGAATCAGATGATCTCAACTTTCGACACAAACGGGAAAGTAGATTCCTAAGCGCGGGTTTAAGACCAGGCGTGTAGCCACGGTGGGAATTCGGGGCAGTGCCCCCAATTTATTTTGTTCCCTCCAAAATTTTCTTGTGCCCAGAAATATGTATTTTCAACATATAACAAAAACAAAAAACTTGCCGTCCTAAAATGTATTTCTCCCCCAAACCTTAAAACTTGGTTACGGGCCTGTATAAGACCCCAGATGAAGCCGCCAGGTTTGTGAATATCCTACTCGTTTCATGCGGACATCCACAACAAAGAGGTTCAAGCTGGTTTAGCGAAAGCTTTTCAAACAACAGTACTGTTTCTGTGAACGTTGTTTGAGTACGCCCAATACAAAAGCTCAGAAAGTTTGTGCTTTTCAACACGATTATAACCAATGCATGCGATGCTCATTTTCACACAATGAATAGTCTTCCGTTGAGAGTACACGTTTGGTAAAGTGCCAGTATCACAAAACGAGCTAAAGACGGCATTTCATTTGTAACGCAGGAATAGCTTGCGACCCACAACTGAGAATAAAGAAATGTAAGGGCACTGGCGTACATGATTTTAGCTTTGATATGCGCAAATCATTGTCTCACTTTTCCATCCATTAAGGGTTTGTATCTGCAACGTTTCAATCCATACATGGTGCATCGGGCCCTACAAATCTGACTCTGTTTAAAACGTTTTAGACGAAATGACAAAAGCTATGAAAAGCCATCAAGATCTGGGAACGTGGTTTTCCTATTGACGTTGGTGCTTCTTAGTTGGAATAGAACAGCAGCAAAAACACGATGCAGTAAGAAACATAAATTCACCAAGCCAGATCCAGATTTTTGTTTCATATGTTTTGTCACTTTTCTGTAATATTGTTTTTAGTGCCCCTCTTTTCCAGTATATCTTTTATCTCTCCAGTTGCTCACTCCAAACCTGTGTATATAGGCATGTTTTTCCGTCTCTGTTTTTTGTTGTTGTTTTGTTTAGTTATTATACCTGACGTTGATTCGATGCATTTTGTTAGTTTGCTTTTATTACATGTGGAACGTCTTTAAATCAAAATTAATTTATGCCAGAAACAGAGCTGGCTTAGCAGTTGACCCATACGATCTTTCTCCAAACCTTTGTGATTCAAATATGTCAGGAAACATCAATTTGCTGAACCTGAGGTATGTGATGTTTTTATCTGTTCTTTTTCGTCTTGTTGCATTTATGTTACTTTGTGATTTGTGTCACAAAAATGCATTAATAAACCATTACTAATACCAAAGCAGAAGGTGATCTTCCACAGCGTCACTGCAGCCAACACGACAGATGCTAACACGAACTCAAGGAGGTGAATCTATACTGCGCAAAGAGCGTTGGATTAGCCGGCCCTCTTGGCCGGAGTTAACACTGTTCCAGCAAATGTTCCACCACTACAGCATTTGGCAACCTCTCTGACACTGGGTTATACATTTGACGTTCCGCATTGCGACTGTAGTCATGTACCCGTGCCACTTTCCGCCTTATGCTACCGTCAAGACCGTGTAACTCTATCCTCTGTCTCAACACCGATGCTGATATTCTGCTAGTCACGTTATGCAATATGCGGTACACATTTGTTCCTTTTCGTCACGAAGTTACAAACTTGCAGAGAGTTATTTTAAAATCGTTTCCACTTTTTGTTTATTTGTTTATACTGCGCTTGGATGCTATTTCACACTTTCTTACGTAGAGACAGCACGGAAACATGTACTTGTCATCATGTAACTGGAGTCTGCAAACAAACAACCCCGAAGCCAGTTTCGTTTGCCGACATACCATACTGTTTACAGCAAAAATTACTGCTATCGACGATGCGATTTTAACACTGCATATTGGCATATACATATGTGCCGTGCTGAAATACGTATCACTGAAGGTTTGGAGCATCACTTTCTCTATGAAGGTCACAGATGTAACTCACAGGTAAATAATTGGTATAGTGGTAGCTTTGCATGCTTCTTTGATAGCGCTATTAATTGCTCCTTTTCCGTTTTCATCACGACAAGTTGCTGCAGCAACACGATTGAGACATCATCCCCAAATACATATTGAGAAGCAATAGCAATGACCGTCCAGCAAGCACAAAAAGGAAACACTTTCTCTTCTCTGGCTGAAAATGAGAAATGTCGTAAAAGTAAGAAAGGTTGTCACTCCCTTATACTGCATCCAAGCCTATAAAAAAACAGAAAAAATTTAAACTTAACCGAAATACTGTCTTTTGAAAGGAATCGTTTCACAGCTAAGGATCAGATGCTAAGGTCTAAGGTCTTATCAGAGTATATTTTTCGCCTGCGAAGTAGACATCATCAGTTCTTATTCAAAATGATACTAACCGAAATTGCTCTTCACACATTTTCTAAAAAATGACATGCTTAAGAGAGGCGAAGCCCCATTTAGAGCTGACAGCTGCTGGTAGGGGGGCTCGAGGGGGTGTAACCCTACCGAAGCATAGCAGGCAGATTCACTCTGAAACAAAATCTTGAAATAGCGCAGGCCCGTAACCAGCTTGGGACACCAGGCGAGGCGAAGAGTTTTCTGAGAGGGGCCCGATGTTTTCAAACTATGTCCAATAGTTTTAAACTGTGTCCATAACACTTTTCCAGGGGGGCGAAAAACTCTGCACCCCCCTGGTTACGGGGTTGAAATAGCGTCAGGGCAGAATAATAACCGCTGCTCAGTCGAATGCACGAGTATGAAAACGCTTCTGCGAAGCAACGCCAAACACCATCCACAGAGGCCATGCGGCTCTTGTATTGTGATGCAACAATAATACTGCCTGCATAGCATTGTTATCGAAAGCACTTAATACATGTTTTGGCCCTTGGTTATGTTTGCTAGCATAAAAGGCATCCTCCTACTACCCAAGGTTTTCATCTAACGTTTCATATTTTCAATTGGGAAACACTTATTACCCATTCTTATAGCAGTTTAAAATCTTTAAAAAAAATAGTATTATACTTATTACCCAGCGTATGAAATATCATACGTTGGGCAGTAACGAGTGTCTCGTGAGACATATAGAGGTTAGAGTAGGTTTTCCAAAAATTTGCTCTTTCAAAACAAATTTTAAAAGTGGTAATAAGAAGGTGTTGGGTTAGAGATGTAGTGAGTCAGAACCATTGAGTCTGGCCAAGAATAGTTTGCGCGATAATACCTTGCCTTACAAAATCAGTAGTGTTGTTAGCGCTATAGACACGGTGATATTATCCAACTTTACTCTCCCCTGTCTTTGACGCTTTGACCCTACTTTCGACAATGATGTGCAAGGTAAAAGTGCTGGATGGAATATTCTAGACCAGACACGGATTGATTCGAAGTTTAATAATCATTTTTTGTTACACCAGCGCTCGGAATTAAGGTGGATTCGTTGAAAAATTGGATGAAGGTGGCTTCGCTTTATTGTTGTCGTTCGTTCCAGTTAAAAGGGCAAAGGCCGCGATAAAGCGGGGTGAAAAAACGTTGTGACCCGGTAGGATGAACTAACTGTAACAATGACCTGCCGAAGTGTCTAAAAGGACAGTTCAGATGGTTTCGTAATCAAAATTTTGAAAAGATTGGAAAAACTTAGATGAATCAGCAAATGACGAATTCAAGTGAGCAATGTTTCATGCCATTCATGGATAAGCTTACTGGGCCATTTCTATTGCCAGTGGGCACTTCGGTAGGCATTGCTACTCTTAGTACGTATGTTTTGTTTCACGTGAAGTGTTTTCCGACGTACCAAGGCCATTGCTTTTCTCTTTGCAGGCTATTCTTCGTCTCCAGTGACCATCGCGTTTGGCTTCGAGGACCGAAAATGGTCCTTTTTGGTCCATTCAGCTTGAAAGATACGATCCGAGCTTCTGTTCGTTACTCAGCGGAAGATGCGTTTGTTCAGCGCTTCACCTGAAACGCAGATGCCGCGTACGGGTGGGTGTTGATTTGTGTAGACATCGTCCATGTGCAATTTGGTCGATATGAAATCCTGAACATTCTTAACCATGAAAACGATCTAGCAAAAACGCGCATGAAACAAAACAAATGATGTATTAAGGTAAGTTTAACTTAGCATAACTTTGCACATAACCCCAAACTCGGAAATCTCTTATTTGCCTTGGGGGTTTTTCCGTAGTCCAGGATCACAGCCCCTCACACCGGTATGTAGTGTGCAGTCAAGCACAAATTTGCATTTACGACAGCGTACGGTTTAGTTCCAATATGCATGGCTGAAACAGACAGGAGATAGGGGTCAACAGACAGGGTAGGGTTCAGGTGTCTTCCTAAAGCATTTAAAAAATCGCATTTTGTTCGTGAGAACTATCATGGAGTTCTTGTCGTATCAAGAAATATTTACATCAAATCAGACATGAACTTTCTTTGACCAAAATAAAGGGTACATGCATCAATAAGCGGGAAAAGTAGTACTGCAACAGATGTAAGTCAAACGTCCTAATATTTAAAAAATGTTTATTTAGGGTAAAAAAAACTTCAGCTTTTAAGCTGCGCTACTTGTTATTGGGCAAACACGCTGTGTTGGGAAACGTTCCACTTCGCTGGACAAAACAAATATACTCTGTTAAGCAGGAATCCGTTTTACTCATTAGAAAAGCTGTGGGCTAAAGTTCTGACCCCACAAACGTTGGGTTTGTGACACCATAAATACCACTGCGAACACCCTTGGTTGAAGCTGAACTGGGCTACACCTAATGCTAAAGCCATTGTGCAAAGTTAGATAATGCCAGGATCTAACTTTGCATATTGGCAGGAGAACGCCTGTGTCTCTCCTCTTTTGTGTGAAATTGCACGGCTCCGTATAAGGCCCAACATTTTGTGCCCGCAGTTTAAAATTTCTTTCTTTTACTTGTTTGCAACTGTCCTTGTCACGAAGGTCCAATTCGATCAAAGCTTGCAAAGCGATGTGTGACCTGTGCCTGGCCTGTAGGGATCCGTGGATACATAACAAGGTGGATGTCAATCAGACAATGCCTCTCGATCCCGGAAAGCTGTAAAGTGCGTGACATGACTGGCGTTTGTGAATGGCGAGAGCACGCCTTTTGTTTCGTCACTGTTCGTGAGTTTGTCGTCACAAACGACACTGTTACACGGTCGCTCCGGCGCGAGAGAAACACAAACAATGGCCTCGCCCTGAACATTTCGGCACCAGCAGCACGTGCGCGCGTCCGTCAACATGTCAAGGTATGGAATGGGCGAATATCTCATTCGCCGCTCGACGAAGAGAGTAGCAGGAGAGCAATGGCCGGAGCCGGAACAAAAATCAATAGCGATTGTGACGTGTAAATAAAGATGTCACCTGAGACCGCAGCCTCGTTCGAGTCCAGGTGGCGACAAGTCGCCCGCAGCGCGCTGGCGTGCGGCCATGGCCTTTTTGTTCCGGGAATATTCAACATGGAAATCCCTCGGCTTAAGTTTGCCTGGGCTGTGCCAGTGTTTCCGGCGGGAACAAGTATAGCTCGTTTGCCGCTGAGGTTGTGGAGGATGTTAGGATAGCGTGAGGCGGGCAGCGCAAACGAAGCCTGATTAATGGTTAACCGCGCGCGCCGACAGAACGGGTAATTTTACTCTTCGTCGGATGCCTTTTCTATATTGTTGCAAGTGATGTATTGGTACGATTGTGCCAGACATGCTACGTTCGTCAGCAGAGTTGCGTATCGGGTTGGAAGGACAAGAAACTTTGCGCCTCTTCAAAGCGGAAGGAACTAAGAGTCAGGTGACAATAAACATTTGTCGCAGGTCGGCGTAACCTCAAGCAGTGATTCTTTGTTTTCTTAAAAATGCGCATCCAACAAGCTAAAGCTTAGTTTACATTTAGCCGGGATCAAACGTTTGGGCAATCAGTGCGTCGAGTCAGAATGTTTCAAACGCTGCGATATACGGGTTGTTTAATTATACTTGTGAGAGCTGATTGTTTACAAGGCAGTGCTGCCGTGGTATGGTTGTCACGTAAACCAGCTTCGTCTACCTCAGACTACGCATATGAAGACAAGCTACTTACATGCCGCCTTTTTTTCTTAGATTATGCCGCCCTGTCGTGACAGCCTTAATGGGCCGACTCAACCACAGCAGACAGGGCTCCCAGCCAAAACAACGCACTGACACAATCCGTTGTGTTACATAAAAAAAACGCAGCGATATATCCCAGTGGCAGAGCTCGTGATCATCGCAAGCGGAAGCAAAAGCACTCTTGCAGCAATTTTCTTTCACCCTTTGTATCACAATCTTAAAGTAAGATGATTTGATTGCAACAAACGCAGAAGCAGTTTTAGCACCTGTCACGAGCGTCGGGCCACAGACTCTTCGTTCGGGGTCATGGCGTACTTGACCTTGAGTGTTCAAATAAAGTTCGTTTTGCTGCAGCGAAAAAACGCCTTAATGCGGGCCACGTTAATCCCACCTGAAGCTAGCATGTGTCTTGTGGTCTCGCTTCGGCCGGTTTGTCGGTAAATAAACCTTCTGGCAAGCGGTGGCCATTCAGGGCGCAGCGTGCATTCGGGTCTGTTTTTGCTTGGAACGTGCTTTGCCCCGAGCAAAAATTTTTCTGGCAGTGTTTGGGCTAATGCCGGACTGACAGCAGTGTGCTGGCTCTGAAACGCGGGGTAGGTTTCGTCAAAACCTGAGCCTTTTCATTTTGCTGAATCGTTGGGGACGAAAGATCTGTTGTCGAAGTTGCCAACCGTCTGTGTACTATGTGACGGCTATATATAGAAATTTATACCAGCAAATCTGATTAAAATAACATGGATACTTGTGGTTTGGCTGCAAGATAGATATGGTGTGCACCAGAATCGCATTGCAGTAGAATTTGTCATGTGGTCCAGCGAGGGAAAATCGAAATATTTTAGGCGAGTTTGGCTGGGATATGACAGTTAGCAAATATGGGAGCAAAGTGTCTCTGCTGAGCAGTGAGACTTGGTATGTTTGGATAGATTAGACACCAGGCTGCTGATTTAAACGGTACAATTTGCGAAGGGCTTAACTTATCTTAGACTGTAAACTGCAAACAACGATCGACTCAGCACCCATAAGTATTTGTTTTGCGACGCAAAGCTTTTAATTGACAATCATGTTGCAAACACCCAGCACTAGAAGCCGATATGCCTGTTATGATTCTTTTAGCACTTCGCAGGGCGTCCCAGGCGCCTAGGCAAAAGCCTACGCACACCTCGTTTGGATCGCCATGAAGAGCCTCGCGGGTTTTTTCCCCACCTGTGGGATTTGGTCAGCAGGATTCGCAGCCATTGGAGCGCTTCTGATGCGTCACCGACGCGGGCGTCGGTGAAGATTAGAAAAGAAAGGACTTCGCGGTAGCTGTATCTGTTGTAAGGCAAGGGTGCGCTTCGCCAAGAGTCCCTGTGCAAAGTAGCAGGCTATTCTGCTCTGCACCGACTTATAGGAAACCGCGCATTTGTAATGACGGGAACCGAAGTTTGAAAGTGGCTTGCAGGCTTCTGATTGAAGCATTGGTTTGGCATTAGAGGCAAACGCCTGGTCTTCAGCACTTTCTCTTTGAAATCCCGCATCAAAAACAAAAACCTTGAACGACTCTATAAAGTTTTGTCAAACAACAGCGAAATGCCTCTGGGTTGTGATCATGAGATGACCATTCACAAATAGGTACAATTTTCTCTTTACCACAAGAAAGAGTTTTTTTACCAAATGTTTACCACATTCGTAAACAATCTGAACACTAATCTGAACGAATGCGACCCCAGGTTGTAGCAGCAGAGCTTTCACGAAAACCTGTTGTTCAAATTGGCCGGTAAGAATAATGCACGCATTTCGACTTTAAATTTCTTCAGTTCATTGTGATCCAACTTCGTTTCAAAGACCGCTGTCCTTGGCGATCGCGAGGTTCGAATTGTATGAATCATTTATCACTCATTGCACATCGTAAAAGTCGCTCGCACACCATTAGAAAACGGCGTTTTTTCAAAGTAGATGACTTCCTTCTTGTACTCGTACTACCTTTATCCACGATTCGGCGATTTTATTGTGTTTTACCGAACCGCAGGTACCAAGGCTGTGCGTGCCTTCCATTAGTGTCAGGAAGACAGTTTTCTGATCACAAAGTGAGCGCTGCTTCTGATGTCGACAAGTAACTCAGTTTTGTCTGCTGTTGAGAAGTGTTTATGGTATTGGCAAAGAGAACAGGGTTTTAATGAGATTCACCTTTCTGTCGAATGTAATGCGCAACGTTCTAAACAGGAGGAGTATGAAGAGCGATTGCACCGCTCACGGATATTCATTGAATTCAGTTCTTGCGGACTTTAAAATGAAGGCATGTTTGCTTGTGTTGAAATCCTTTTCAGCTGAAATGCGGCTGGTCAAGATTCGTGTTGTTGCATTGCATGCTTGCAGCTACTGACTGACTCGATGGCACTTATTATTTTGAAGATAATTTCCGTTGACATTGTGATAAGCGTTTGAGCTTCGGCAGCTTTGAAGTATATCGCTTCGTCACAAGATGAAATACATGCTGCTATAATATTCCTGCGATCAGACAATATTTGTCACAAGCACCTATGATGTGATTCGAAAATGTGGGAAGTAACAGTGTTCTTTTGCTGGATACTAAGTTTTCTACGAGGACGAGAAACACTCATTGTCATGCAACGCCTCGAACACATTTTGCCAAAAACGGCGGAGCAAGTATTTAAAAAAATTCTTTCGAGTTGATGTCTTGAGCAAAATGCACTTTTATTTCTCTCTTTATCTCATAGAGAAATAAAAGAGCGAAAAAAGGATAAAACGCCTCAAAATTGTGACGTAACAAAAGTATAGGTTGGATCTGTGAGACTTGGCCTTGTACAGTTGTGAATATTTGTACGAAACTTCATTCGAGGTGCAGGTACCTTCAGGCCCGTAACCACGGGGAGCATTCGAGGGAAGGGACCCTAAATTTTTTTGTGCGCCCTAAATTTTGCTGTGCTCCGAAAAATTTGTTTCAAACATACAAGAGAAACAAAAATCTTGTCCCCGTAAAAATTTATTTTGCTCCCCAAACCTTAAAACCTGGCCACGGGCCTGGGTACCATTCTGGCATCAACTTTGATCTTCGATACGTTCCCGGATCTAACTAGCACTAATAAGCTTAGTATGTGGAAGAATGCCGATAAGTAATGGTTGTCAAAAGCGTCAGTAGACCTCTTGTTGTAAAAATTGATCTGCAATTGTAGATTTTGTTGCAAAACTTAGATTTTTGCCAAAAAGCATGTAAAAAGCAATTGAAAGCGGTGTTTATTTTAGGCAGGAACAATTAAACGTTAAAACCGACAAACGTGCAACAGGTGCTGTACGACTCAGCAGCACATTTTGGGAGCGAATGCAGCTTTGCAGTAGCGTAGCCAGCACAAAAATTTGAGGGGGCTAAAAAAATTTGGGGGGGACAAAATATTTGATTTTAGGCGAAAAACACTATTTTGTTTGGGATACCGGCTGTCAAAGCACAAAATGACTACAAATTCCAAAAAATTGGGGGGAACATGGTCCTTTTGCCCCCCCCCCGTGGCTACGCCTATGCAGCTCCGTTTTGCTTTACAGCTCAGTGTTACTTGAGGTTGAGGTTTGCGGGTCGGTCACCAGGTGCGCTTGCTGACGGCCGCTCGATTACCTGACCAACGCCACGGTTTGCGGAACAGTCTTGCTACGCACGAAACCAAGAAATCTACAGGTGGATCCTCTTGGCAGCGCTGTTTGCTTGCCAAACAAGCGCTGACGCAAGGTTGTAATCTCCAGGATTTTTAAAGAAAACATTCGCCTTCTAGCGGCCGGCTACTTTCCAGCGGGTGCGGTCGGAGTCACAACAGACGCTTTGCTTTTCGCTTTTCATTCGATCTATTTTCGTTCGGGGCGAATTCGCTACTTCGACGACGAAATGACTCACCTGTACCTCGCAGCTTTGCGCTGAGCTGTCAGGTTATTCCACCGTCGGGTTCGGAGCGTTGGCGATGATCCATTCGCTTCTTGGCGATGGTCCATTCGCTTTTTACGAGGGCCATGTCACGTGACTCTTACACAATCGCCGAACTGTTAAAGTTGCCGATCACTTACAGCGGTTTTTAATGGCTTAAGTACAAGAAGTGGCCGTGGTGCGAGCTGATGTTTTGCTTTGATAAAGCAGAAAAGCGTTTGTTGTTACAACATATGTTACAAATTGCGTTTTGGCTTGACGCAGTTGAAACGAGAAACGAGTGAAAATATTGATGGTCTGAGCTGTTCTCAGGCATTTGTCAATCGCTCAATGTCTGCTGTCAACTGATTGTCCCGGCCACCGACGCCAGCTGCAGTTTGGGCTCAGTCTTTGTTGGCAGACCCTACTCCGACTACCGAGATTTTGGTTGCACAATCAGATGAGACCAGCGACATGAAATGATTTGTGCAGCAGCTGATGCCGAAAGCACCAAACTTGCCAAAGTATACGGACACCATTGCGAAGTCACAGTGAAGGACAAAGACTCCTGGCACTTTTGAGATTGCTCTTTTGGTGACAGCAAAAAGCAAGAGGCGTCGTCAAGCAGCACGCAAGTGTCGACCTTTCGCGCCACACCAGCACCTGAGGTACCTCCCAGCATGGGGTCGGCAAGCTGACGAAAATTCGGTGCATGCTGTTATTTCGCCGAGAGGCGACGCGCTCGAACAGCGAAAGCATACCGATGAATGAGAAATGGGAGTCCGCGCGGGTAGCGTGAGAAAAGAATTGCCAGTGCTCGCGCGGCGGTCGATCTTTTATTCGTTATGTCATTTTTTCGTCAGAACGCTGCCGCGCGATCGTGGAGGCGCGAGACAGCAAGGCGTTGCCGCGATGACAGTGCGGCGTCGACAACGATTGTGCGACTTTCATTTGCAAGCGTGATCTCGCCATGCAACCGCTCGCCTGAGTCTTTGCCACGTTCCGGTTGCGACGCGGCTCACTTCCGCCTTTCTCCAGGAACCGAAAACGCTACCCGGACGGGTCACGCTCGAGCGCGCACGGGCGAACGGAAACGGCGCAGTGTCTGTTTGCGTCGCTCGACGTGCTTTTCGCCCGGCTCCGCATCGACAGCACAGCTGGCTTGATCCGTATCGAGAGGGTAATGATTTTCGTGCCGCGACTGGGAAGAAATCTGCGAAGGTTGCTCGGTGCGGTGCAAACAAAAGACTTGCTTTCTTTGAGCGGACACACAGGCTTTTCTGCGAGATGGTGACGAACCCAAGTTATCGCACAGGCCAGCAGCTCAGCGCGCTGATGTGTCCGTAACTGTTGCTTGAGGAAAGAAAACGTGTCGTGGTGTGTTGAGCGACAATGCAGTTTGTGAAGAAGGTGATGTTGAGGTCAGGGAACAGGTAGAGAGTTTTTCCTAAATTTCGAAATACAACAAAAACGTCAAAGACAATCTGTCAGCGACAAACGCAACGTCGGTACAAAAGTAGCAGTGCACTTGTCGTTCTTCAGACTGATGCAGAAATATTTTTTACCAGCGGTGAATCCAGTATGACAAGCAAACATTGCTGATTTCGTAGTTTTCTTGAAACGTTATGATCAGGTGACGAGGTCACGAACACTCGACGAAGCTGTATGAACTTGCCAGAAGAACTCCCGGCTTAGCTGCTTTTAATACAATTTACTTATGCAGAAAGCAAAGGAATGTTTTTGAAAGTAAACGTCGAAATCTTGCCTGATGGATCATGTGCATTAACTCTAGAGCGCCATTTTTCTGGACGTAAGTAAGACATTGGGCAGGTCTATGTTGACGTGCTTTGAAACGTACTCGTTTCGTCGCACCTTTGCTTTATAAAGCTGCAAAATGCGCTTGTTCATTTTCTTTATGTGAACGAGCAGTGTCGCTGAATATGATTTAAATGTCACTCGAAATAAAACTGTAGGATAGTCGATGATCATTGTTATGCGTATAATCAGTTTTTTTTAAGGAAAATGTCTGGAACCCGGTAGGAACCTACAGGGACCTCATTTCTAAGATTCTACGGACCCGATTTTCTTTGATTCTAGGGACCCGATGATGATTTTCTCTGATTCTAGGGACCAGAATCGGGTCCCTAAAACACCTTAGAAAAACTGTGTATATTAATGTGAAAAATCTGACCGAAAAAACACAATTTTTTCGGACGGCAGAGAATGATATGCTTATGTACAATTACCGAGTTGGCTGTCGAAATGGCGGCATTTTGATTTCATATTTAAACCTCTTTCAGTGGATTTCCTGTTTGTATGAATGCTGGTTAACTCTCCTCTGTAAGTGGGAGCACTGCTTTCGGCACTTGCTGTCAGCGTGTGGCCCTAAATCATGTTCTGCTGCTGTACGTCGCATTGAACAACTTCCGTGAACTCGAAGCTTTTGCGCTTCTCAAAATTTAGTCACGTTAGAAAAGCGCTCCGGTCAATTTGCTTTAGCGGCTAAAAATCGATGTTTCATTTTCTAAAATCCATGTCACTGATGTCCGATAGCGTGCCGAAAGCGAACTCAACGTAAGCAAGTCACTCACTCATTCAGGAGAAGAAGAGTACAAGGGTTCGGCGAAGGGGAGGAGGCCGGCACACAGAAATTTTCCAGACATGACGTTGCCGCTGAGCGAACGTTTGAACTACAGACGGGAAAAAATGTTCACTGCGCTGTACCTCACCAGCGCTGAAAGAGCCACGAATTCAAACATCGACCCAGCGTAGGCTTACCGGTTAAAGCAGCTGTTTTTACGCATTTGTTTAAATTTTAATTGAAAACGTCTATGATTTCTATATACAAAATTCTGCCCGTCTAATCCTTGACCAATACCCCCCAAGTTACGTCTGAGCGCTGCCCGGCGCAAAAGTAGTTGTCTGTGATAGCTTGGATCAAGTATGCGGAAAGCTCGCTGCTCTCGTGGTCCTGATGTTGCCGCCGCGGCCAAACGTGCAGTAACCGATTCGCAGTCCAGCATGCCGCTTCGCACTGTTGTCTCCTCACACAACAAAGGCTGGGCTTGGCGGGGTGCCGTCGTCAGTGTCACCGGGCGGCAGTGGACAAAGTGCCTAATGCGCCCAGTCTTGTCCGGGTCAACCAGCAAGAAAAGCACCCGGCGCTGACGCTTGCAGGTGCAGCAGACCGGCACCCTTTGTTTCCCGACCCGACCTCGACCCGTTGGGCGCAGATTTCTGGAGCGCAGTCCTGTTTGAATGCGCGCGCAGCAGAAATCGTATCGCCCTGATCGTCGACGGCGCACCGCGCGCGATGTATAACTGTCAACCGGCGAAAGGCTGGACGCTTTCAAAGACGAGATGTTCGATGCAGCAGGGCTTTTAGTTCATGTTTGCTGTAGTCGCAGCTGCACTCCTGTTTGTTTTCGACTTCATGCGCCAAATTGCCTTCGCGCCGGCACAGGCCGAAGAATGTTCGTGTTTGTCAAGTGCGTCGGTGTCTGCGGTTCGACGTCGCGGCGATTGGCAAGAACAGCGCTTAATTTCTCTTATTTTGATCGGGCACGATCTGCGAAGGCTGCAAAATATTTACCGGGCCAAAGAAGAAGACCGCGAACGCTCGGCGTCCGGAAAGGGCTGCGCCGTTCCAAACGTCCGTCAAACTTAACGCCGTTCTTCTGTTCGTCTCGCGAAGGTTTCGCGTAATCGGATTACAATTAAACACGAATCCGCGGCCGGGCGCTAAGCAGCGCTGATGATGCTTAAGCAGCCTGGCGCGTCCCGGCTCTGTGCTGCAGCCGAAAATAACCGGTACCCGAAAAAGGGGGTCCGCGTGTGCATTTTTTCTCAGCTCGCGTAAGAGGGTATCGCGAGCCGCTTTTTGAAAGCTTTTGTTTCGCGCGTGACATGCGTCGCATCGAAGCGTTTAAGTTGAACACGCCGCGGAACACTCCACGCAGTCGCGGCGTCGAACAAGTCTTAGCGCAAGGCAGCAGCGGTTATTCTTTCGCTGAGCGTTTGAGAAGATGGAAACAACACCTCGGCCTGCTGGTCAGGTTCAAGTTGTAGTAGTGGCGGCGCTCGGCTTGTTTGTTGTTTCGACAGGGTTAAGTCATGGTAGGTTGTGAAAAAAAAACTGCTATTGTTTGCCAAAGCGCCTGAGACTTTTACCACTCACTGCGTAAACGGACGGAGCGACGTCATCCGAGACAATTTCGAGTTACGTTCCAGACTGTGAGTTGTTTAAAGCGCAGACGATAACCTTCAGACATTTTAAATGATGCCTAGAACGACTCAAATCTTAAGATCGGTCGGCTGTTCTAGCGAAGTCGCATTTGTCTGAGTTCTGTTCAAATTGGATACAACTTCATACAGATATGCAAAATAATTTTAATTCCGAGAAATTGCTGCACAGGAGACGTGATCTCATCGCAATCAAGCGTCCGGCAACTGCTTTATTAGCCATTTATGACGCACGACTTGTGGCATGTTTCTCGAACAGCAGTGGATTGTCTTCCCGTTATGTGTATTGGCTGACGTCCACTGCCAGTCTGGCACGTGAGTGATGATTGCCATCAGTGAGGTTTGATGAGCTGATGGCGAGTTTTGCATTTGCCAGCCGAGAACATACAGACACTCAATTGCAGAAAATTGGCAGTTGAAGGATTGCTCGAAAGAACTGAATTGCACTTTGCCGGATCGTTGCTCACGCTTGCCAAAGCTTCCGAAATTCGTGACAATCGTTTGTCGAATCATCATGGCCTTCGTTCGAACACGTCCGCAGCAACTTTTGCGAGGGCTATTTTGCCGAAATTATCCGAATTGTTCCCCGAAGCTATCCGAACATTCATTTGATTGCGTTAGTTGCATGGACTATTCGTAACGATTTCATAGTTGGAAATAACCGCTGACAACTCGTGCTGAAATTTTTGCGGTTGGTACTATTGGTAATAATGTTATTGCTTGCACAGGTGTAGATAGATTTGAACCCATGATATTAGAGAGAGTGAACATGAGAATAACTTTCAGCCGAGCTGTTCTGATCGTAAAGTATTGCTGTAGCGATGTATTCAACTCTAACATAAAAATGGACATAGAAACAGTCGACGTTTACTCAGTTGAATTTCGATGAAATACTTACCAGTTGTTGGAAGTATCCACTGAGTTTCTCAAAGAGACATACAGAAATAGACCGAGCGGTTTCTGGGGCAGTTAATGTCGTACAGAAGAGGTGAAAGGAGCGAAGCTTTGGACATGACAAAGTAGTTAGTCTCGGCTGCATTGAGGATAACTCGAGATTTTTCTGGTTTTGCTGTAGATAGTTTTGCCGTATAACAGAATTCAGATTTAAGAACGTTATGACCATAAAATTTGCCCAAATTTATAGTAAACCACTTCCGTGTGACGGAAGTGCGGGGAGGACTATCGAGTGAGAAATTTAGAGTTTTTTTTAATTTTTATTTGTGCACGCAGCAGCAATAGAGCCACAACCTGATAAACACAACCGGACAGTTGCCTTTAAATGTCCACATATTGGTACATTGTGAGGACTGCTCTGTTGTAAACTTTGAAATGTGCAAAGTAGCCTGTTAAAAATTGCTCCGTCACCTGAAATTTCGGAGTGACTTGCTGGTTGCTTCGATATTGCGCAATCTATCTACCTGGGTCAAATCCCTTTTGCGGAGTTCAATTTACAAAAGCTGGGAGGAGGCAGATGCTGGTGTTACAGCGGTTATCTCCGATCGTTGGTTTCATTCTTGCTGCGTAATAACTACAGGATTACTGCCGACGCTAATGCTGGTGGTATAAGCTGAGTGGTATTGCGCTTCGGCTTGCTCAGCTTATTCCACGTCCGTTCCGTTGGAAAAACGAAAAGGGAGGCGGTGGTGTTATACCGGGAAGAAAGGAAATGCGATTTTAAAGAATCCGAATCGTACGGAAGCGCCGTTAGGAGGAAAAGCTTAGTAAGTGCTGACTTGGTCCAGCAACGTTCGCTTGCGATGTCGACTGCTTATACACGATCAGTGGTAGAACGCAGCAAGTTGCAACTGTATGAATATATTTCTGGAGGGCAACCATATCCAGTACTCGAACCAAGTTATAGCGTAAAACAAACTCTTCCATCATAACGTGCGGATTATTTATGAAAATGAAAGAGAACGAACCTCATCGTGCAGGTATCATTTGTTGCTCCGCTGAGCCCAATGCTGATCGCGGAAACTATTAGCTAATCATATTTGGGACGAGTTGAGAACGTTTCTGCCTAAAAGTAGATCATCGCTTAGACTTATCGCCGTCGTGTTATTTCCCGCAAACAATTTTCCGTTGCAATTAGGCCCTTTGCGAGCTTTTTGGTATGTCCCTATCCTCAAAATAACCTTAAGACCGCTAACTGCTTTTCAAACTTACACGAGATTACCATCGAAGAGGTGATTTTGTTTGTTTAGAAAATAATTATTCGTCCAGCCCTTCGCTGGGAACGAAGACAGGCTCGTGTGCCGCTGATGACAGGAACGACTGAGGTGACGTAATTCGGGCAAAAAAACGCAATAGTTCGCTTCCCGCAACAACAAGCGCAAAGCTAAGATTTGTGTTTGTATGCAAAGCTTCCGCGCCGTGCCAGGCAGCTGGTGTCCGCCGACAGCCAACTCTTCGTACACCTCTGTTTTCTCTATACACTTGCCGCCATTTTAACAACTCAACCCTCGTTTCTGCGCTCACCTAATCTTCCGGCGTCGCGCTGTCCCGCTAGGCATGCTCCGCGTCTGCTCAATGCATGTTCTGTGCTGCGCACCAAACATACAGAGAACGCCGCCGCAGTGGAAACGTGTACTGTTTGTTGTTATATCGCTTGTCGGACGCTGACTTTGTAAACACCGCTGCAATCGCGTGATTTCGAACTTCTGTGTGTGGCATACTTGGCAACAAGGTCGCCAGTTTTCAGTGCCAGCGTTAGAAAGAAGCGATGATTTGAAAACCTGCGGAAGGCTGTGCAGGAGGTCGGCGCTGACGCGGAATACTGCACATTTTCAGACTCCGCGTTAGTGGCCTGGGGAGGAGTGACCCGACCGCAGTTGCTCGTGCCGAGTATGTTTTATCGAGCAATAGCGGTCGCGCGAAGCCCCTCCCACCAATATCTCCTTATCGCGCTCTGAGCCCGACCGCCCGAGTTTCGCGGTTTTGCGACATACACCGAACAACGGCGCTGCTGACCATGGAACGCATTTTCTTCTTCGCAGGCCGCGGTGTGTCGCACGAACTGATTCAGTTGATAGCTGTGTGTAGTTTGGTGACAGCTCGCTCGCGGCTTGGCCTGCTTCCTTGCTGCGGCAGACGGACTGCTGTCGAGCGGACTCGGTTTTTGTGCCAGCTCAATTCCCGAGCGCGCAAGAGAATTGCGATATCGCTCTGTTGAAGATTGATGAGGATTTCGGAACCAATCGTTATGACAAACATGGAAACAGAACCAAACGGGGAAGGTGAGGCCATTTTTTCGGGCGTTCAACGCTCCTGTGCAACAGTGGGGCTGCGCCGCACCTCAGACATACATGAGAACGTTGCAGATGAGATGTACGGAGTTCACGTTTGTGTGCCACTGACGAGGGAAATTTGTTCTGGAAGTTTAGTGTCAGCTTCCTGTTCGCGAATATTGAAGCAGTGAAATTTTTAAACAAATCCGTGGCCCAAACGTCAGTGAACTGCTGTTGAATTTTAGAAGTGCTTTTTGGATTAATTACGGTCATTGGATGTGGATTGGTGTATTTTCCAATGTTGCTTTTTAAGCTGCATCTAAGTACAAGGCTTGCTGTGTAGCGATCTCCGTAGCTCTTGCAAAACAAATTTGCCTTTTTTCGTTTACGTTTGAACTTTGCACGACAGGCCCTTTTAAGTTTGTGTTACGTTACCGATTAATCGTATGAGAAAGACGTGGTAGTAGTTTTGTTCTAAGAGAAAAAATAATAATAAATTCAATTATGATACGTTTTGGCTTCAAGTGATCAAGATCTCTTTTTCAAGCTCATTATTGCCCTTTACCGGTCTTTCGAATTTACCAAAAGTTTATAATTTCTGTTCGGCCGATGCAGAAACCGACCTCGTGCCATCCGCCACAAGGATTTGGCAATTTTTTTTGTAAGTGCTGTGCACGTCCAGCGTTGCTCACTTGTCCCTATCAGCTAAAAGCAAACGCAGTCTATGAAAGTTGCGCAAGGAGGCCTTTCACAAACTCTTATATAGTTCGACTGTGGTTGAAATGCTCGCCAACGGTCAGGTCCGCCGAGCTATTCTGTCGCTTGGTACTCTGATGAAGCGTCTACTGCAAATTGACTTTTGTTTTTGTTTGTTGTGTTGACGTCACCTGTGCTCTAATTGCATTCACATATTTTCTGGACTTTTTCCTGGTGACTCGGTCAGAAAATTTCGAAAAAATAGCAAGACAGCGATATTAGTTATGGTGTACTTGCTATAATACAAATGTATCATCGCTATAATTTTTGTATCAACCGACAACGTAACCCTGTTTCCCAATCCATACTGTAGAATCAACCAAGCCATTTATGATAAGCGCCTATGCGAGGCATTGTGCTTGAGGAATGCGTCTTGAGTTTATTTTAGGAACTTTTCTCGAAAAAGAGCGGCAGCTGGAAACGCAGAAAAAAATCTCTTTCTGCGTCTCCAGCTCTACTGTCATATCTATTCCCGACTGAATTTACATGCAGACAAAATAATTCAGCCCTCAGCCGTCTTGCCAGCAGCCGGATGTGACTAATTTTCTGCACACTGATAAGACGATGACTGGAACTTTACTGCACGTACTACAAGTGTTTCGTGTCCCCCAATTCGTGGATATATCGAGGCCTGCATGTCTTCTTTCCCCCTCAGTTTTGCTTTCGCCTAAATGTCATGCAGTTTTTGCATCCCCAAACAGCAGGTTGCAGGTTTAAACCCGTGCATGTGAGTTTCCCGGGGTCCTGCATGAACGGCAGCCCTTAGAATGTCGAACCGAAGACCACATCCGATATTACGCGAAAAGTGGCGAACTTATACGTTTTCGTTAAAACGAGTTTCTGAAGAAACACCTTACGAATTAGGATTGTGGGTGCTGGTCAAGCAACTCCCGGCTTTGGACGAGTTTCCTGCTTTTCTCAAATGGATTCGTGATCAGAGAGTTGACAGCAAAACTTTCGATAAAATTTGCGCTGCCAGACTTGCCGTTGCGCTGGCATGGCCCGCTCACACCCCGGCAAAAAACAAAATACTCGCAAAACCCAAGCAACAAAATCTCTTTGGCAAACGGACGGACGTCGCGGTGCGTCGCCAGGAAAGGAAGGTTTTATTTGCCAAGGCTGCCCCCGCACCGAACCCCGGTGGCTTCAAGGCACGTACGTCTCGAGTGGACCTAACCGCCAACCGTCGGGCAATATAAACATTGCTCTGAGCGCGCACACGGTCCGCTTCAACTGTTGCTGCTCAGTTCGCAGCCGTCTGGCGGGTTTGAGCAGCTAAGTAAGAGCCTTTACGGTAAACTTATTTGTCTGCGAACAAAGAAGGGTACACGCAGCGAAAGAAACGCTTGAAAAAATCTATTACGCATTTTTAATGAGATTTTTTCCAAGAGATGAAAAAGCGTTGTTCCCGCAAAGCGATGTCATTTATATGAAATCCGTTAACTGAAACTTGGAAATGTAATGTTCTAAGATGTGTACGTGACGGACTGGGGCCAAGCTGCATTACCTGCCAACACTTACTTGCGCTTCAAAGTCAGAGCCTTCTGCGACGCCGACGAAAGCGTTTCATAAAGGCCAAGAGTATCAGAAAAACATTTGCGCTGGGCTGTTGGCTGACGTCTTGCAATAGCAATGTAATTGTAAGAATAATTCCAACGTCAAGCACCGCTTCAAACGGTTCATCAGCAAACAACTTACGGCAAACGGAGCAGGAGTTAGTCACCTAACGAACGGTTGATCCAGTAAAACGGTCATGCATATCTGATTTACAAATCTAAACAGCTGGCTTGAGACTTTCAGCGATAGATAGGACGTTCTCAGATGTAATGACTTAAAAACAGCAAATTTAACCTGCGCCAACGGTGTCTTGGCGCAAGCGACGCCATCCTGCACCCAGTCGTTCGTCGTTTCCAGCCGCTGTTAGCAACCGTGAAATCTGTGTTGTCAGCCTCATTGCTGCGACGCTTTCTCACCAAACGTGGCGTAACAAACAAACACTTGAGCTCGACAAGCGGTTACCTGGCATCATCAAAGTGGGCACACATGGTGAAAGATAACGAGCTAGTGTTTGTACCGGTGTCATACTTGCGCTCGCAATCCAGCTGTAGCGCTATTCATGTGGAACAAACTGCTATTCAGGTGTAACAAACCGCTTGATTCTTTTACTACATCAAGCTAATTGAACAAGATTTTTAGATCTTGCAGCATCACAGTCACGCTCTTCCTGTTTTTGTTGACAACGTATTCACAATGCCTCTCGCCACAACATTTGTTTTATAAATGCCTATTTGGAGGGTCGATTGGAAATAAGCGGCAGTCGTTGATATCATTAAAATTGACATGACGTCGCTGGACAGACACCATATTTTATTTCAATCTGACTAGTACAGCAAGCCTGTCACGAAGCACCAGCGTTTAGTTTTTTTGTGCGAGGTATGCACGCCGAGAATACGTTTTGTATACAGAGAAAGTTTGCGATAACCGTGTTGGTATGAGCAAGATTGCGTAAGCCTTACAAGCCTTTGGCCTGAAACGCAGACGCGCCCCTGTGGAGTCGCAGCTTTCCGTGAGCACGGTTCAACGGTTCAGCGTTTTCTTTTTTTCCTTCTATGTGCGAAGCAAGTTGACAAAAGTCACCCTTTTGCAGAACCTACAACAACGACCCTTCATGCGCACCAGGCTACCGTCGGCCCGAGCGGTTTCGTCGGCTGCGGCGGCGTTTCCGGTGAGCCGCTCGCCGAGGATACAACGCCGACCGCCCCGCTGCTTTGCTCCGGCTGCAGCGAACTCATCCTGGACAAGTACTACATGTGGGTGGACAAACGCGCCTGGCACGAATCTTGCATAAGATGCAATATGTGCGGCCAGACCCTTGCCGACTCCTGCTATATGAAGGACTTCAAGCTCTATTGCCGACAAGACTACAAACAGTACGTAAAACCGGATTGCGTGAAGTTTAGCCTTTTGTTTCACCGAGTTTGTCGGCAATAATTCTTCTTACATCCACTTTCAGCCTCCACGGCCTAAACAAGAAAATGGAAAGTAACAAAAATAAACAAAGTAACAAAGTCTAAACTAAAGCCATATAAACGCCTTTACTTGATTTTTTAGAGACAACCTTTTCCCGTGAGCCTACAACTACTATGGGCGACCTTGAGAGAAAGTTCTGAGATGTTTCCAATATTTAAGTTTTTTTAAGAATGAAACGATCAATAAAATCATCATTTTGCTTAAAAATAATTTCAGTGAAACGACCATTTTGCTTCTGCATCATTTTACTTCTGTAAAATGATCAAAATCTGTCTTAAAAGTGTTTGTTATGATAACTCTCCTTACAAACTATGGACCTCTGAACTAATACAGTACATTCGCTTTTCCCCCAGAGAGTTTTTGATCAATTTATAGACTTTTTGAAAAAATACACAAAAGATTTTTAAAAAGTCACAAGAAAAGGCAAAAGATGAAAAAGCACAAGAAAATAATAGTTCATCTGCGCACAATCACAGTGACTAATCAGCTCTCGGATGGAGTTGGTGCGGCTGGCAAAAGAAGCAGACGGTTTTGAAAGCTTCACTGCTAACAAAACGTTGCATTAGTAAGTAAAACAAAGGCTGAAAAGCTAAAGCCAGAATGTTTGCACGATGTCGGCGCGGCTTTACCCGTGGCTTTACCAACGCTGTTTCATCTTTGTTTTCAACTTTCATATCAACCTTCGAGAGTATAACTTGTGTAGAGTAAAAATTTTAATTACAAACTGAAGATAATCACGATAACCGTGGAAGAAACAGTAAAAAATAAAATCCTGCAAAGGGAAAAATGTCTAGTTTTTTCACCCCTAGTTACCATCAGCTGCATGTTCCAAAAGGCTTAGGTTGTTGTCTGAAATAAGAAACGTATAGCTGTCTTTCACCAGTTTTCGCCCTCTGCGACAACCTAATGTATGTTTTTTCCTGCGTTAAAGCACCGGATGTCTTTTATCTTTTTGTTATTTTTATCAGTGAATTGGTGGCTTTTGCCAAAAACGTTGCCCCGATCGAACACGACTACGCAGTATCAAAACACCTTCATATGCAAAATCGATCCGACGGTGCCATCGGCAATATGGCCGCCGCCCCGGCCAGCAGTTCAAGCGCCAACAGCAGTGCAGTCGCGCGGAGCTCAGTTTCCCCTGCGCGCACCATGACGAAGACGAGGTGCCCGCCGCCGAACTTTGCTGCTGGGGATTAGGAAAAGCGAAAATCGCAATCGCGGTGAGCGGCAACAATGGCGCACAAGCAAGTCGATGCGGATTACGTCGGCCTGGGTGGCGCGGCGCACGGCATTGTAAGCGCGCGGCTCATGGATTATTGCGCATTAAGAAGCGCTTCTCGCGCCACTGGCATCGGTTTCGGACAATCGCTGGAGATATGTCTCGCGTTCACCGGCGTATTTGTCGCGGTGTTTCCGATCCTTTGTTGCGAGGCTGCTTCTTGTGGAAATTCTGGGACGCATTCGTGTTTTGCGGAAAGGTTCGAGTCTGAAAATAATCCTGCGGAAAAGGCAACTCAAACAGACAGTTGAGCAAGCACGTAAAGCAGTGGTTCTTAACCACTGACCTTTCCAGTCCCGGGAGCCCCTATTCCTAAAGATGTTGGCCCGGGGACACCGTGTCTGCGCAACCTGCAAAGGAAGTGCATGATGAAAGAGCGAACACTGTTGCGATAAAGCGGATAAAGTGTTTATTTTGGCATTCCTTCTGGGGACCACCGGGTTTTTTGCTGGGGACCCCTGGAAACCAAAGTGCACCAGCAACTTGTAAAAACTTGTAAGTCTGCTGCTGCCCATTGCCTGTCCAACAAGCATGGCTGCGTGACAAGAGAATACCAACCGTCCTTGGATCGGTTTTGCTTTCAAATCCAAAAAAGGTTTTGTCGCGCGACTCAGTTTTCATTGACAGCCTTAACGCCTTGCAGTAATGGTCAGTGAATCGTTTTGAAATGTTGCGGGTTCAAGTGTGTACACAAGGTCAGTATCCTCTTCGGCGCTCAATCTACACCCGTCAACGTTCTTTTGCCTACAGTTATCAAGGTGTTTGAGTGTCGGTATGCTTGCTAGTCAGTTGAATGTCGGTATGCTTGCTAGTCAGTTGAATGCCGGTATGCTTGCTAGTCAGTAGGACCCTGTCAACTCTGCAACGGAAGAGTTTTCTGAAGCGAACGCGCTCCGCAAAATTATGGTGTTTTGTAAGTGTCATAGCGTAGCAACCAGCTGTGTTTCAGTGTAGTCCATGAATTTATTGGTCCAGAAAAAATTGCCCCAAACGAAGCTGCTACTATTTCCTTGTACTTTTTAGCGAGATAGGAAGGGTTAAATTTGATTAGCGTAAAAGTAACATCCTATCGATTGGCGCGATGAACGAGGTGTTCACAAATAGACCTCGCAGTGATTTTGCTCAGATGTCAGTTATTTGCGACTTGCGAATCTTCACGTGAGTGGCAAGCGTAATTTGCGCGAGGAGACGGCGAGCGCTTTAATTTACTTGTTCGATATTTTTTGGTTGCCCGCCATCAAAAGTTCCAAACATGGTCCGCTGGCGGGTACGTGTGCAACGGAGTTATAAATATCGGTTTGCGATGCCTTACGCGAAAGTTTTTTTTTTGGTTTTTGTATGTGGAAGACCATCATATCGCGTTGCGCTGCACAGCACGTGACTCGTGACTTGCAAAAGTCGTTTGGTGGCAACGGCCATGTTCCGTTGCATCAAGTGCACGCGCGAGAATTGCCGATCACGCCGATCGCAAAGCGCCGCTTGAACGGTACTTGCCGCTGCCACTACTTATTGCTGTGGTTCGCAGGAAGATCATTTCATTTTCGACCTAGATTGCAAAAAAAACGAGCTTGGAGTTGCGCAAAGTTTTTGTTTTCCGGCAGCATCTGCGCAAGTGCGTGACGTCAAACGCGTCGCTGCTGCGTGGTGGCGCGGCGCGTGCAAACGTGCCCTTACTTGCGACGCTGTGGCAAAAATAAACTCCGAAAACGTCGACATGCGGGCCGCGTTGAGATAATCTGGTCGAGCGCGTGTATTAAAGGCAAAAGGTTTTTTTTATACGCGTAGTTCAGCCGCGCGCCACTGTGCAGTCGCTCAGCTGCACCACTGTGCGCGCAAAGTAAACGCCGCACCTGATATTCGTCACGCCACAGCGAGTATATGCATCCAGACATTGCGCTCTGGTCTATGCATTGCATTTTGTGAAATGCGCCCAGTGTCTGGCCTGAGCACTTTTTCTCAAACCTTTGCTTGGTTGTCTTGCGTGGGCTTGTGCACGCAGTGACTTAATGACAGCTACGGCCGCAGCTTCGTGTCCCTGCATTCCTGACTATACGTATTCTGTACTAGGCAGGGATGCAAAAATAAACTGAATTAAACTAAAAAATTGGTCAAATCACTTCGCACAGAAATTGTCGTTCAGTATCCAAGGTTAAATATAACTAGATAATGTAGCGTGCGCGCACAAGGGATATCTATATATTCATATTACAGCTCGAAATAGAAAACTACTACATTCCTGTTTCGCGCCTCCACTCAACCTCTCTGACATGCTAAAGTTTTCACACGTCTGTCAAGATTATGCGTGTTGCAATAGTACCCCCACCGTGCCTTATCTCTCAGGTATTTATCCACTGTTTGGGTCGAAAACGCGCTTGATGCGTCTACATACCGATATACAGTAAACAGGATTAAAATTCCAAAAGAAGAAGTGATAGTTCCTTGCACTGAATGTTTGCGGCACGGAACTATCGAGTTACTCTTTGGCTGATCACGGGCAACCAGGGAGGATTTATTTGATAGACTGGTATAGAATGGGGGTCATGTTTTGGGTTTTCGATATGTCCCGCGCGATTCTGGACCTGCATCACGCAATCGGTGCATGCGCGAAAACACTTCTGCGAAGCGACGAAAATTTCGTACGCTAGCGCCGCGAAATGACGCATCAGAACGACGAGATCCTTGCATGTTGATGTTTGACTCGAGAATGTTGTAATCCAACCTGTCGCGATAGCGCCGCGCCATCGCGACACTTAAAAAGTGAATATTTGCTGTGGGAGTGCGAGGAGCTCTGCGGAACATTTCCTGGCCGCCGTGGGCGCTGAATGAGCAAAAAGCTAGCGTTGAACTTTTGCTATTTCTGGACTTTTTTTTGAGTGTCAGCATTTTCGAAAAAACAGCTCTGCATGAGCGTTGCTCTTCTGCGCAGATCAATCGACTGATTTTTGGAAATTCAGGTGTACCTACGCTTGTACACATCGGTCAGTCAATCACTAATCCCAACATTTACATCACATGCGTTCGGCACTTAGCCGATCGTCCTGCGCGCTAAGCTGATTTCACTTGTGCAATCGTGTCCCTGAAAATTATAATTGCGTCTCTCCAAAGAAACTCGGTCCTTTGCCATCGTGATACACGACTCTGTGCGTGGCTTGTCTCATACGCTACTAATCTCGGCGTTGTGTCTGACAATCAAGTACGCGTTGACAGGTGAAGTCTCAGCAAAAGTGTAGGCCTCGAAATGTCTGGCAAACCTGTTCTTCTAGTGTCTATTTTTGTTGTTAAGCTTCGTTCGCGCGACCTCATTGTTTTGACTCCGCCTTACGTTTCTCCCCTAGCAGTGCGCGTGCGCGATTAGGGGCCGGTTTATCATAAATTAGAGCCGGGCAAGTGCTCGTTGAATCGGAGGAGGTTGTGTTGGACATAACACGAAAAAATCTTTTTAGAACACGAGTTCATAACCCGGGATAGGTGAAACCCTNAGGGGTCTGTAAAGGTGATTTAAGGGGTTCATTAATGTGATTTAAAGGGCTAACAGGCTCTGCCCTGACATTTCGAAAGGGTTAACAGACTTGGCACACATTTGGATTACTACTACTATGATTTAAAGCGAATTTCAAATATTTATTGCAGCTTTCCTTTGTGAGGCGTCCGTAAACTTTATTAGGATGCACTACTAGTGGTCCGTGATCCGCAAATGTTTAAGAAACGCTGTTTTAGAAGAAGTGGAGTTTGTTCATTGGCAATTAAAAAATTGGTTGGCTTCGATACTGAAACTACTACATTTCGCATTCTATCCGGACAAACAAATTGCATGTCTTGCGCAACAGCAACTTGCAGACGAGGGTGGGCAGTAGGTCTGCACCGAACCGCAGGCTTTTCACTCGGCTTGTCAAGGTTGCTTTCCAAGACGAAGCAGAAGTCCTTCAAGCGTTTTCAAAACGGGCTTGGCTGCGAGAGCAAACGAAAACGCGCTTTGAAAATGCGTGTTCTACCTGGATGATTGTGCAGTAGGTGTTTTTTATTCTGCGAATGGGCAAGGTAAAGGAAAAAAGTAACACAGTGCATATGTTTGCTGGACTCAGTGTGTGGGCCGTAAAGCATGCACGCTGTGACGTCACCAGGTAGACCGGCAAAACGCACTTTTAAACGATGCGATATGCTTGAAAATTTTGTGATGCAGCCAAGACTCTGTAAACAGGCTATATAATAGCTCGACGTTGTCGCTAGTTAGTCAAGGTTAGTCAGCAAAAAAACGTGATTTGAATTTATTTCCACATTATTTTCACGGCACGTCGCGTGCTGGCTACGCTAAACTAAGTGTTTTTCGATTTTTGGAAAATGACGAATCGCCACTTGTGCGTGCGTGCAGCCGAACCTGTCCTGGCGCGCTTCACCTTTGTGTGTGTGTGCGTATGTGTGTGTTGTTATCTGAAGAAAAAACGAGCGTTTCAGGTTAAAACACACGTTTGCTTCGCGGCTCCTAATGCACTTTGAAAGGGCTCGCCGGCCGCCAGGTGGGCTTTGCTCAGGCTGTTGTTGAAGCGGCGTTAATGACACCTTACGCTTCTCAGGTGCGCGCTCAAGGCCGATCGCGTATTTCGCGCGACCGCGCGGCAAACCAACAATTACCAGCCGCGCGCCAGTTGTGCCTCTGTCTGCGCGTGGTCGTCTCGCCCCGTGTAATTTGCGCGACCGAGTTGTCCGCGATGTGCTGCCTTGCAAATTCACTTCAAACATTAAATGTTTTCCGTGTTTTTGCCTCGCTGGTCGTCCACAAACGCTTCAATGTTGATGATATGAGGCTTGCGGCTAAAATCGTTGTCTCAGACACAGCAGCGCATGCAGCTGTTTGGCTTGCCCGAGGCCTGAACGGATAGCAAGCAGATTGATTGCTCTTGCAATACATTTGCAAAACGCCTGAACTTTCCACAAACATCTTGTAGGTTTTTGAGATATTACCAAAATTCACTTCGCCAGATCCATTTTCTTGCGTGCTTGCGGTTCTGTACATCCGACCACCACGTTATGCGCTGATGCACTGCTGATGGACTCAAAGCATTGGTTTGAACATCTGTGCGTTTTTCATGAATTCTTGAACAATTTTGACCTGATGTGAGTTAAAATTGCTATGTACCTGCGCTCGGTAGGAAACGTTTTTCTAAGATCATAACCTGGAAGACAACATTATTGCGTCATTGCTTTTGAGGAGTAGACTCTTGTTCTGAAGCCCGTTTTGATCCAGGCTGGCATAGGGTTATCTTCTTATCACTTGCTCATAAAGAGGTTTGTGTACTCTCATGGAAACGGTGTAGGTAGGATACCGAGACAGCTCTAACGCCTCACAGTTAGACATATTTCAAAAAGGAACCGATTTAACGCTCCATTTTCCACTACAGTGCATCGCTTTGTTTTCCGTGATCTCCGTAAGCTATTGGTTGCTACTGCGGGTAAAGTTTCCATAATGCTCTTTAAACCCGAAAGCCTACTTCCTCTTCTAACAGGTTTACCTGCACTTAAAGCGGCGCCCAATCCCGGATTTACTGTAATCTCCGTGTTCGCGCTACGTAGGGTAACCCGGTCCTTCGCGTCCGGCCGCAGGCGCCGAAACGACCTCCATCCAACTCTGAGGTCGGGAGAGACCACACCTGCAGTGCGGTGGCAAATTGCACATCAAGCATGGTTCCGCTCGCCACAGGGCCCGGGACGCTGTAGAAACAGTGACAAAATACGTAGGCTGGTCTTTCATCTCGTTCATCAAAGGCCCAGCTGCTTCGGCCATGCGATATAAAACTTTAAGACTCATGGCTAAAATTTCTCGTTTCGATTTTTTCCCATGGATAGCGTTTCAGGCGCCGCACGCTATGTTTATATTCTGGAGAACGTCGCTGGAATGGCCCCGGGCCTTGCCCGCGGCCTGAACCGCGTCGTCCGCTGTTCTCGTCAAGTTTCCACGAGATGCAAATCAGCGTCGTGGAACACCAGGAACAGCGACAGCGCACCATTGCTGAGCGAGTTCGAAATCGTCTGATCCCAAGTGTTGTGACCTTGAGCTTGGTATCGGCATGAATCTCGAGAATGCTTCGGATTGAGTGCAAATCTGGAGTGCATTTACCCTGGGCACAAACGTTACGCCTCTGATGATTCCACAGAAAAATGGCCATGCTTTCTGCGAGGGCGAGAGTGGGCCACCCACGCCGTACGTCGTGGCGCACCAGTTGTAGGAGGTGTAATTCGTTTGTGAAGTTGTCCCCTGACGCCGCCTCCCTCGAGCATCGAAAAGCGCGCGTGAACACTTTGTCGTAGGCGCGCAAATTGCAAGACACTGAATTCTAAACTGCGCTGTTGCGATCGGACAAGTCAGAAGGCAGGGAACGTCTTCTCGATTTTTTCAAACAGCTCAGCTCCATTCGTTGCTAGTCGTCCTGGAACGTTTTCTTGACCATAGGTGGCGCACTTGTTCAGTGGAACGCCGCAAGTCAGAAAAACCTGACCGATCCAGTCGAATCCACTGCTTGACCTCGTGTCTTGCTTGAAAAATATGCAGACTCGTGCCGTGTCTGGAAAAAGTCATCCGTTAATTAAAGCTATTTAAAAGCGGCACTGGAACAGTTTGTAATCTGCGCGTGGCTACATTCGTTGCGTGGTAATTAAAAATTTTGATCGTCTGATCTTTCCGCTCAGAGGGCGCGTGCACGGAAATATAGTTCTACGGCTTTCTCGTATTTCACTCCCTGCCGACTTGCAAATGCGACGTGGAATGCTTGTGCAAAGCTCTTTGAAGAAGGCCTAATAGGAAAGCAGCTAGTAGGAAACATTATCCGCTAATAGGCAAACAGCTGCCCGAAGAACTACTTTATGTTTAAATGTAATGACCTCCAGCTGACCCCTCCACCACTCCAGGAACAGCATAGAATCCGCTCGAAGCAGAAAAAGTGGTCGGGTTTTCTACTCGCAAGTTGGTGGCCGGTCAGACGTCTGTATTATTCTTTTAGTGCATCAGCACAACTCGAAGTAGGTTTTGCCATCGTATACCCGCTACACGAGGAGGAAAATTACATAAAAAGCGATTTCGATGTCCAATTGCATTAGGACGACTGGCCATGTTTTATTAATGCACTTGAATTGGTGCTCGTTCCGCTAGCGCCATCACTAAGTTTCCATTGATTATAGAGTAGCGGCATGTCCTTTGCATCAGCTTGTGGATTCTGTTTTCTGCTGGGAGCGCTTGACATTAATTCAGTTAACACCTTTGCTGCAAAGACAACTGATTGTCGGTCGCCGAGGGCAAAGACAACAAGGTTAGCGTCGATCGCATTAAAAATTGAGCACGGGCCGAGTCGATGACAAGTCACTTATCCGCGTCGGACAGGCAACCTGTCACTTGTCTTCTCGCCGACCTCTGACCCCGAATATCAGGACGTCGACAGTACATCGACTGGTTCCGTTAGTCAGTGCATTTGCTCTCTGTGTGGTTTCTAGTATCCTGTTTAATCGGGCGCAGGCGTCTGGCGGGTCGTGGTGAAATTAATGAGCCCACTTCTTTTGTTGTTAGCTATAATTGATTTGGCTGAAAATCGTTTTTTTTTTTGACGCAATTAGTTTGATCAGAATCGCGAAAGTTTCACTTTCCATTTTGTAAAAAAACAATTTTTTATGTTCAACTTCGCGTTATCACGTCACAGGCCTTTGCTGACGCGTACAAGGATGGCCTTTGCCACCGCAAATCGAATTTGAACCAAATCATCCGGTGCGTCGTCAGCTTGCCTTTTCGATTTAGCGCTATCACGGTTGTCAAAAGTGCGATACGCACTCGGTGTTCAATGGGTATTGACAGCACGCTGGCGTTAAGGCGACTTCCTTGCTGAGCAAATTTCGTAGCTTGTTTGCCGAAGGTGCATGTATGAGTATACTCGCGAAGCAGCAGAATTGATTGAGTAGTCTCGAAGCAGCAGGATTCACCAAATTACTTAACTTCTACTTATAGACGGTTGTTACAGATGCAGGGTTGAGAACGTTTAGAAAAACGTTTGGTCATTTTACAGCCAGGACAAGTCTGGAAAAATTATTTGGTCTGTTAGAATGGAAAAAGGAGATAATTTTCCAGACTTGATCTTTTGACATGCATTCTGACAATGTAATAATTTGATACTTTTGATAAGATTGATAATTTGACTTCGATTGTATTTACAAGTTAACGTTAAGGAAAGTTAAGTCTGGAAATTTATATTCAAAATTGCGTAGGAACCGTGCAGATAATAAAAACAGGATATTTGTCTTCTCTCGCGAAAAGCTGACGAAAAACGTACCACAAGCTTCAAAATTTTATACCTTATATTATACTGGAATGCAACTCAAAACTGCCGCAGTACGGAAACACTGCGCCACAATATCGTGAATGCATTCATGTCAACCTTACGTCAGCTTTTATTCGTTGACAGATGGGTTAGAAAAGTCAGTTTTCTCTTCATTGCATCAGATATTCAACGTTTCATAAATAGATAGCAGTGACAAGGCAAGGGGATAGATTTTGTACTGATACATGATGTGGTGTGAATTGATTTATGGACGTCTTCCCAACAACGAGAAACAGCGCTGTTTTCGTCGGGTGACAGAAGGGAATGTAGTTAGTTTCCACGTCGTTAGCTTTACTTTGCATCGCGCGTACCTGAGTTATCAGTTCTCCATTGTGACGTAACAGTGCGGTCGACGAACGCAACAAACGATTGAATCGGTCAAAAAGCCTGCTCGCGTGAAAACTGTATCAGACACATCGTAATCAACCAGTGCACACTTATTACGGACGCTCTTCTTTACTAAGCTCTGTGTTGGTGTTGTTGATTTTTTTGCAAATCGGTTTGATCACGATTCTTACAGCCATGGATGTCGGAAGGATTTTTCCAGGTGGGCAATAGTGGATATTTCCTCGGGTAGCCAAATAGATTTTTCCAGGGGGGGGGGCATTAACAGTCCGATGCACGTAGCTGCAAAATAAACTCTCCCCTGCCCAGCATGGCTTGGCCAGCGCGACAAGCGCTGTATGCGATGCAGTGCCTCGTCCACTGTAACTTCAAGAAAGCACGCGAACCCTTATGTCTCACTGTTGCGGTCTGCGCTGGGGGGGGGTTGGTCTTACCCGGGAGTGGACGCATCAAGGCCGTACGTTGCACGTCGTCAGTTTCAGCCATTGTGTTTGCGAAAATCAGGCGCTCAAGTTAAATATCCGTATCGCACAAATGGAGAATCACGCAATTATGGAAGTTCTGATCCGCCGATCAAGAGGGAATATCAGCGAGGTATCATGGTGTTAGGCTTTTCGACAATTAAATGAAACAAGCAGGTGTTTGTATTTAGGTTAACGTCGTTTTTTTCGTTTCGACTTTTAGTCATTTTGGAAAAGACAATTGTCCACAAATACATCGGTCTTTGACTCTATTCTTGTCAATGACAATATTATCCTTCTTAGTAACCGTCGCGTATCGAAAATTTGCGACGTAAACGGTAATCCGAGCATTCGTTGATTCTCGCTTGGGCGCGTATTGCACACCAGCGGCTAAACCATAGAAGACATGTTTTGTGAATGTTTCACGGGCAGCCTGGTCCGCCAAAGCATCGCGTCATAATATCACAGCGCGCTGTGGGAACTAGCATCTGATACTAATCCTCTTAGAGAGAACGGTCCACTTCCCAAGAGATCCTGCGCGTCCACCAATTGACGTCCCATTTGTGGTCGACAATTGACTTTGAAGACAGGTTTCCAAAAACAATGTGCAAGTGGTATCACTTCTGTGACGACAGCGAACCTTTGTTCGTAACGCATTGTGATTGGTTCTCTCGATTGCTGTTTTTGATGGCTTCGCCACATAGTACACATTTGCCAAGTTCCAAGACGCGCAGCTTTTCCGATACGCTTAGCGGTCTGTGCGTGGTGCAATATTTTGTAATATTAGTTGGCAAATTAATTTTCTGCAGCTTCGTCTTCCGGTTGTGTTCGTTCTACTTCGATCGTTGTAGCGCAGCGAGAAGAGCGAAGTCTTCTCAGCTGTTCGACGGCGGCTTGCGCAGTTTCGGGCGTGCTGTTACTCAAACAAGCAGGCAAATCTGAACCGGGCAAAAATAGAAGCATCTGTCGTAATACGAAGTTGATGGGTGCCGTTTTGCAGATTTCAGGAACTACTTGGGTGCGAACAAGTTATTTGAATTTACATGAAACAACAAACTTGTCTTGTTTCGAATGTGACTGAGCGTACCTTATGTTAGAATACACGCAAAACTGCTTTGTGGGCTTACGTTTTATCAACTACTTTCAGTTCAGCAATCTGGGTCATTTTTTTCAGTGCTATAAAAGGTCTTCCTTCGGTTTCTCCTCGGCAGCCTGAATAATGACGGCCTGGTAATGGTCTTTAAATAGCAGAGTTAGTCTAAGTTCAGGCATTAATGTGAATTGTCAAAAAAGATTTATTTTCTTGGTTGTCTAAGCGTTCTTGTAAGCGCCAAGGATCTTCCTCGATATTCTTGAACATTTCGCGGACAGACGTAGCCAAAGGTTGTTGCGATATCTAACCGAACTGCCGTTTCACTTGCCTTTGTTGAAAAGGTAAAGTTAAAACCATAAAGTGTTTTTGAACCTTTTGAACCGTAAAGTGTTTTTGAACCTTTTGAAGCTGTAGTATTAAGCGTTCGTCTTTGTTTTTTCTTGAAAAAAAGTCGGCTGCACCGTAGTTTTTGTTTCAACCAAGGAGGGAACAGAGGGATCGTTATCACCCGCTGGTGTTTGAAATCGGTAGCCGTGCAAAAGGGGGGTAGAATTTGAAACGTTTTACGACTTTGCTCGCCGAAACCTGGTGATGCGCGATTACGAGGTTGAGGTGTGCAGTCGAACGTAATGATTTATGTACTTTGGGTTTCTGTCGAGGCGCTGTCCGCAGACAAGAAGTCTGCGCATTGCTTTTAGGCACACATGACGAACTGCACTAGCCTGTGCCTTCCCCCTTTCATCAACACCAAGGTCGCTAGGCTTGGTGCCAGTCGGAAAGTCTCTCGTCGTGCTTTCGGCGGATCTTGCGGATCGGTGCCGCTTTGATCTGCGGGTTATGATAGATCTTGCTCGCCTGCCCTGCTACTGTTTGAGAGCAAATATTTGCCGGCGCATCACCGCTGCGCGTTGCTTTTTATGCGTGTAAACACTGCTTTTTATGCGTGTAAACAACCGTATATATGTCATCGTCTTGCGGAAAGACAAAATTGAGCGATGGCGGCGGTGCGGCATTGTTTCGCCGCCCGCCGATGTCCATCAGTTATTTGCTGCCTTGACCACCTCTACGGACAACTCTGCGGCCATCCTGGGCCCCACAAAATCTGTCCGTTCGCTTCCTTTCAAGATACCGACAAAACTATGTGGCAGTTTTCGAAAGTTGCTGATCTTCGTTTCAGTTTCTGCTGCTCGGCACGGCCACGCTTGTCTGTCGGCGTCGTTCGCTTCAATTTCAACCGTTCTTGCGCCTCAGCGAGCCAGTCAGCGTTCAGTGAAAATGCAGTAACGCGCAGCAGGATGTGTATACCAGTTGCAAACTGTCGTTTGGCTTTCCTGCCGAAAACAGGTTTAAGTAGATTCAGCAGCACGGATGCGGACAAAGTCAGAAAGAAGCCTGACCGCTCAGTGCGCTACACCGCCCTCTTGCGTCTATCGTAACATGCAGTGCGCCGACGGCGCGACGAAAAAAGAAGCCGCCGTCTTCGCGATCAGCGCGCGTCTCTGTCGTCATCGTCGGACCTTGACAAGGAGTCCGTTGACAACATGATGACGGCATTCGAATGGTTCGCCGCCACGCCGGTTGCAAACAAGCGCTTGCTGAGCAGCACCGCAAACCGCGAAATTCTTGCAGCGATTAAGCGGACTGTCGGTGCTCTAAAAATTCATTTTCAACTTGCGTTTTTGTCCGCAGCAACGGGAGAATTGCGTGTCGTAAGTGCGGCGATCTTGCCTTGTTCGATGTCGCCCGACGGTGATTGTTACGTCGTCGGCAACAGAGCTGGCATTATGCCGGACGCTCCTCCTCAAGGCGTTGCTTGCGCTTTGATGCCTCATCCAACCGCAACTCGAAGTTACTGTCTTTTTTGCGACCAGCTACTTTGTCCTGAAGACAGGCAGTGGCGGTTGTTTTACGTTGTTCCGGGTGTGAGTTTTGCGTGCACCCAATGCCGAGAGCACTGGATATGAGAACGCCGGTCGTTATTTGCGAAAAAGCAAAGTTGCAAACTCTTTTTAAACGAAAACATTTTCCGGAGTTTGGCGGGTGATGAGTGTTCTGGTGAGCACAATGTTGTAACGAAGTAAAACCGCCAGCTGGGTTTTGTCCAGAAAGCTGTCGTTAGGCGTTCGCGCAACTTCTGCCACACCAAAAAGAATGGTCTTCAGGAGTTCAAGTTAACTGCGAAAACCTATTTGTGTCTGAACGTGCGCACAAGTCATTAAATGAGCACTTTGGTATCACAGCAAACGCCGAACAACATATGTTTATTGAATCTGTTCACGCTGTTGGCTTATTTTAAAAGAAACACACACGATCTTTTCGGTCGTTTCATCATTAGGCCCCTGATCATCCTCGTAAATCATAATTTTCGCAGTTGCCAATAGCTGAGGGCTCGTTCGTCTGCGTTCTGACGAAAATTGCTTCGATACTGTGCATTTGTGACGCGATCGAAATTGCCCTGGCGCGGCTTTGTGATATATATGTTCGTCGGCGTAACGCGGTAATCGTGTTAAGTCCAAGTAAGCGCTGAATTAACGAAATCGTGGCGTTGTCGGCTGCGCATAATTCATGCCGGTCAAACATATACTGTTGCAGTCGACGATTGCGCTGGGCCGCTACCTGCGGAGCCGGTGAATTATTGATCGACATTGCCAGTAGGCGTCGACAGGAAAAAAGGCTGGTCATGAATTTTGCAGCGGAAATTATTTGCCTCTAAACGCTGCAATTAGCGTCTCTTCTGTAGCGTTGCAGGATTGTGCGTAAACTATTAAATTATGGATAAACATTGTTGATGACAAGCGGGGACGTGCTTATGAAAGCAATCGAAGATAGTGGGGCAAGCTGGCCTGTAGCCAATTAGTGCAACTCGGAATACGATGTTTTCGACGTAAGAGGCAGGAAAGGGTGCGTGCAAAGATGTCATTAGTTTATCCTGTAAGATGACCCTCTACTTCGAGGGTTCTCAATGTTTGCCTCAACACCCCATAGGAGGTGTTCTGATTAGATATTGGGGCTATTGAGGGTATGGTTTCAAAATAAGAGATGTATTGTACGTGAAACCTCATTATAACGCGATGGTCAGGGTCCAAAAAGCGCCATTGTGGAACATAAATAATTTCCTACGATAAAACCATAATTGGGGTAAACATGCCCAAATTGGGACCAACTTTATTTCAACTGTTTGGTGTGTTGTAACAAAATTTTTTTGACCCGATTTGGAGTATTGAGTCTTAAACAAACTTTAAGGAGCCCTGCTCTACTTGTTGGAGTTGCAGCAGTTGTTGCGCGTCAAGGCTTGGAAACAAAAAATCCAACCGCCCTGTTTCACCAACAAGCGATTTCATCAAAGTTTAAAAAGTAAGAAAAAAACGGGAAATGCTGTCGTGTTTTTCTGAAATGAAACCAACTACTTAGTCACTACACGTTACAGCATCTCTCGTTTATCCGAACAAGTACTTTCATTCATGTGGTTGTACATATGGGTATAAGTGAATCGAAATTCATACTAGTGCTTTCTATAAACCTAAAGCGGACTGATAGAAAAAAGGTGTCAAACGAGCCTTATGTGAAGTTGACCCCTTAATCATTACAATTAATAAAAAATGGAGTACAAAATTCACTGAAATCCATCATTTCTCATAGGATTCGATAAACTGAAGTCAGTCTGCATAACCGGTTCGCAAGTTAACTGTATCGAAACTATAGTATGAAAGTGCTGCAGGTTTTTAAACTTGCCAAGTTTTTGTTTCCACGTGTTGATTGGTAAATTAGCTCTTCGAAAAGTATTTGACAAAGTTTTACAGTGCGATATGCCAATAACTGGAAGGGTTTTAAGCAGATGTTAGTTCATAGTCTCTTGTTGCTGCCGCAGAATTCTAGTAAAAACGTCCTGAACCGAACTTTGTTGTGGCTGCATCAATTTTGTGAAAGATCCGCCAAAATCAGCAGATGCTTTAAGTAACATTTTTGCTAATACATCGTCCACATTTTCTCACCCAGCACAGCAAAACATGCGCATGCCACCCGACGTCAGTTCATTGTGACGTCAGCAGTTAACCACCAATGAGATGGGTGTCATTCGCTCTCGTCTGCGGCAGCAGGTGTTAATAAACATGATTTTTTACACAAAGATAATCCCGTCGCATGTTCTCACGGAACAATTAAAGCCGGTCGTTGTCTGTTGTCTTGAGAAAGTGCCAGTCATTTCGCGCGGCTTGCGACGGCCTCCGAAATCGGCCAAAATATCTTCACTCTTGGCCAACGGGCCCCGCCGCCGATCGGAGTGCCTGGCACTCTACACTCGAGCTCGGAAGTTGCAACCGGCAATTACACAAGCTAACGAGCCTCTGCCAGCAGGCAAACCGACGCAGGCCCACTCAGTGCGATGTCTGTGCGCTCGCCCAAACATGAAAGTGCGAGGCGCGTGCGAGTGACGTCAAAAGTTTTGGCGGTAACCGGCACTTACCGTCTTAGCCGATAAGGCCTGTGATACACCGACGCTGGGCCTGGCCCGTCCAAAGATTGCTGCGTGCCGAAAGTCGCAAAGCAGATGTGCGCTTCGTTGAAGTATGTGGAGGTCCGCGCTTGTTTGGCTGTCTGTGGCTTTGTCCAGACGCCATTACCACACATATGTGGCGTATCATCAGTTCCCGTCCTGCCGATTTGTCGTCGCAGTCTGGCCTGGGCCTGTGTTTTTTAACCTTTGGGCTGGTGCAGACGACCCCGCAAATGTTTACGTTGCTCAAGGAAACCTGTGTGATGATCCAAGTGTCTGCGCTTCAATACTTTATTTTTTTAATGAAAAAGCTTCGCGTCTGATACCTCACTGCAAATTGTTTGCTTAGCAGTTCCGCTGTGAAGCTACTTTTATGCGGATATTAGTTGTGCTGCAGTGACGTAAATTGTTGGTGGTGTTACACACCATTTTAAAGTGTTATTCAGGAGTATAGTGGGGTGGGAACGGCGTTCCCACACCTTTTTTTATATTTTGCTTTAAAATGAGTTCGAAGCTGTTTTAAAATGATTTTTTTTTGGGTGCGTTCCTACACCTCTTTTGTTAGCACTACATCCCTGGCGTTAGTTTATTGTTTTTAGATAGGAAAGGTCTTTTGAGAGTTTCCGGCCCGAATTCCAATTCTGATGCTGCTTAACTTTGTTTCTGTATTTACACTTACCCTGCCCAACCATTGTTAACGCAGCCAACTGTTCTGTATCTCCATGTTTCAATCATACCATACGACAATAACAGCTATGTATTCCCACTTTCCTACATGACGCTTCTCATTCCGGTAGGCACGCGACAGGTAAAAGGTCCCAGTTTCAACCTTGCCCTAGAAAGTTTCCTTCACTATGCGAACTGTTCTTGTGGTGTAGAGCGTAACAAGTAGACCAGTAGAGCGTCGAAATGCCTCGTGTCTGTAGTTACATCACCATAGAGACGGGGATCCATCAATGCTCGATGGACAACTTTCAATCCCCAATTGGGTTCAATGGTGTTTTCACACAACTTGAGCGAAAATCGTGACCAGCATTTCTTGATCACAAGTGTTTTGTTTGAAAGACAAGACATTTTACTCTTTTTACGAGATTTTAAGTTACAGGACGAAGTAACATTTCAATCTGGAAACAAGATTGTGGGAGACATATACCTGTCAAAACAAAGCTGATACGAAATTCCGATTTCGACGCGGCTCCCAACTACTCATTAAAAATAGACTCTCGATTGATGATCGAGCAAGCCTGATGGGCATTTCGTCGGCTAGGCTCTGGTATGGCCGCAACGTTAATGCCTCAACACAATTAAACGACTTGTATGTAATTGCAGCGCAATTAACGTTCCGTGAAAAGTTGCGCGCGGTTTATTTTCGACCGGCGACGACTGGTCAACAAAGCAGTGAGCAAGATCCCGCCTATCGACGTCTGGGGTACGAAGTAACATTTTGTTCTCATGTCGATGCATCATAAAAACAGAAAAATAACAAAGTTACAAGTATAGCGTAAGTTTTTTATTGATCTATTGAAACAACTTTGAACGGAGTTGTGTTTTTCGTCTCGTATAATTCATAAAACAGAATGGAATCAAAATACGAATAAACAGACAGATTTTACCCCAAACCAAGAAAAATACAACTTTGACCCCGACGTATGCCCAGATTTCCGTCCTTTTTTACATTTTCACCAGGCTAGCTGTTTTAAGCCGGTCACTATGAAATCTGAACATTGTCCTTGCGTGCAAGAAGCGGTAGCGACTCTGAAGTTAGAGTTTTGGATGTGCTGGTAGCGTGATGATCACAATTAAAAGGTAAACGTGGTCTCGAGCGATCTTCAGACTTTGCGGCAAGGTTGTTTAGTCGTTTTTCGGAGAAGATCACCGACTTCTTCAGTGCCTTTTCTCCTCGCGCGCTCAGGACGCGGCGCGAAAAATTGAAGCTTGCTTGACGACCAGACAAGCGCGCAGACGACGGTCAGCCACCTGATCGCGCCAGTCAGCGCTGGATCGCGCCACTTAGGTCTCCAGCGTTTCATTATTGTCTCTTCGTGAGCTATCCGGGTGATCAGCAAGCAAATGGAGTGCTGTTCGCTATCTTATCACCCAACCTGCTCTTTCGGGCTGGGAACACAGCGCCATTGCCCTCACTGCGCTTGTTTGCTGCTCAAAGTCACGCGTTTTGTAGGTTGGACTTGTTTTAGGCGCTATCGGACGTTTTCGTGAAAGAACTGATTGCAGAGCGAAGAATGCAATTTGTAGCAGGCCTATATCTTCTGAAAAAATACGAAAAAAACTTGTGCTGTTCTACACAATTTTTTATATTTTATCATCATATTATTTATTTAAATTTTGTGTTGTTTACAGCCTAATTCATGCAACTGCTTATGGCAGGCAGATTCATATCAAATTCCAAGACCTTGTGGAATCGATGTTAGACTTGTCGAAGAGTAAATCACTTGAAAACTAATCAAGTAAACTAAGCCCCAGACCGGGAAGAGTTTTAGCACTTCCATTTCGCTACAATAACTAGGAATAAACGAAGCAAGCTGACGGGAAGTTCAATTAGCTTGCAATCGATCATCGTAAAAGCGAAAAATTTAAGGAGGTAGCTGATCATGCTATGTGATAAATAAAGTTTATTTTGCTTGTTTATCGCTGAATTACTTTCAACAAAATGTTTACCTCGACACGTAATGCCAAAGATGTGACTCGTTGACGTATTGACTAGACTCGATTTGCATTTTGCAGTGACGTGAAGTGACTTGAGCGTGGTCATGTATCATCAATGACTAAAATCAACTCTGGCCACCATAGTTGAAACACCCCATTCGACCCACCACCCCATTTGACCCACCACCCCATTCGACCCACCACAATTTTGAAACACTGCGCAGGTGTTTTTAGCTTAAAGCTGCATCGAGAGGGGTTCGGAGAGTTTTGAACTTTTGAGTAGTGAACGAGTGCGACTCGAGACGTTTGATTGCACTCGACTTGCCTTGATCAGTGACTCGGCTTGATTCGAGGCAGAACGCCGATGCTTCGGTCTCGAAAACTGGAGGGAAAGTTCGGGTTTGACTCGAAATCGACCTTGAAATTTTTAATCCATAATTCTTGTTCTTCTCTGATTAGGATTGCTCTGGACATTTCGGTCGAATGCATTTGGGTGTGGCGCCGATAACCCCAATTTGTTTAGGATTAGTTTGAAGCTTAAGCTTAGCAAGCTATTACAGTGTGAGTTACCCTTTTCCTCATTCATCGTAAGTGGGGTTCCACATTTACGTGGGGCTCAAGCCTGTTAACCTATCAGTTGTAGGAAACTACAGCCTTCAGGTGTCACAAAGCGGTTTGTCTTTGTGTTGCTTAAGTAAAAAAATTAAAAAGATGAAAATGTGCGTCAAGTTGCGTTTCGCTTTCTAAAACAGCACTTCGGTATCTTGACGTATGAATGCAGTGGAGACCATATACACGGTCAAGATCGCTCGTGAATAGGTTCTGCAAAAATTGTCCGCACGAGCGAAACAGCGCCACTTCGTGGCAAGCGACCTTGCGACTCTCTGTCTGGTTGGCTGAACTTCAGGCGCCTCGTGGCAAACCAGTCCAAAGCAGGCGACCAAAAATTAATAAAAATCGCGACGACTGCGATCAGTAGCTCTCATGGGTACTCAGAGAGACTTTCAAGACGTAATCCTCTCCCGATGCTGCGATGCTAGCAGTAAAGCACACGCGTATTTCTCTCTCTGGACCGGTTTGAACGTTTTGTGCTTGCTTCTTTGTAGCGTGACTGACAGCTCGTTTTAATTGCTATCATCTTCACCTCTGGAAACTAGACCAATGAAGGACGCTTGACGAGAGTATTCTCACACAGCGACACCAAGCTCTTGACTGCTAAGTTTTTTTGGGGTTTCCAAACGTCCACTTGAAGTGCCTCAAGAAAAACATCAGCTTGTTGTGACAAAAAAAATAAAAAAGCGTGGTGAATTTTGAAAAAAACTGACCGAATAATATTTTTCTCTAAAAACCCGTCTAATTCGTACGTTTGCAAAGTTGTTACAATCAAAACACTTAGGGTTGCTTTGAAGTTTCCTGCACAGTTTTAATCCTTCACAACAGCAATCTCTCGTCACAAGTCTAGATTGAGCTGTGCATTTATTTTCTGTGCCTCTTTTTTGGTGCATTAAACAGAAATAAGTCACCTACTGAAGTATCAATTCAACCAACAAGATTAGCTTTGTTTTTAAATTTTAGTTATGTCTCTTCCATAGGGCAAATCACTCTTCATCCAGTTGTGTTAATCTGACATCTTGGTTCCTTTGTATGTTCGTTATTGTTCAGACTTGATGGCAATTTCAACGAAAAATATTTAAAGCTCTATTAAAGGTACTGTAGTACATTTATTGAATATAGACGAGAAAATAATGCAAAGCATTTCAAGAGCACCATCTCCAGTTTTCCAGCGCAGCTACTTAAAACACCACGTGCGTTGTTCCGATTTCACTTTTACAAAATGAACAGCCTCTCTGTAAAGCATTTTTTCTCTACGGGTTTAGCAAAAGAGCAAATTGCTTACGTGACAACAGTACCCTTGGCAACAGAAACCATTACGTGACAACAGTACCCTTGCCAACAGAAACCATTTCTGTGGCTGAATCACTCACAAAAGCTTTGTATCGAGCCGGAATTGGCAACCCCCCACTGAATTGCAATATCTTTTGGTTGGTTGGATTGTCTCCTGGTACGAGAAATAGGAAAAAAGAGAAGGGCATTATTAAATCGCTATTGGGGGGTGCTGTACAGAACTTGCAAAGCGCTCGACAGATCAAACGCCGCGCGAATCTTGATTGCCCGCTGTGGCATGTCACAAGTTCTGCTGGTGTCTCTGTGTAAAGTCTGGGACGTCTTGACTTGCTTGTTTGTCGCCTGCTCGTGCGTATTTCTTCGAGGCTGTCCAATTCTCGACGCCTCCGCGTCTGTTTTGCTTGCGTGGCGTTGCTTGGCAACGGCGTCGCTAGTTCTATGTATTCTTCTCAAGAGGCAGGTGTCCGATCAAGCGCTCGAACTAAAGCAATAGGGTTTAATCGCTGCTTCTCTGATTTAGTCAGCTGATGTTTAGATGCCGGTAGTTCACAGACCCATAGGTCAACAGCGATTCAATCAATCCTACGCGGCCTTCTCTGCAGCCGAAGCTCCAGTTCTATGTTGTGGAATGCTTTATTGCTACTCGCCAACGAGAGCGAAATGTGCTCATCAACATGCCCATGCCCCACTTACGGGGACGCCGTTCATTTCTAGCATCAGTTCAGCGACCCCTCGAGGAAAACATTGTTTCGAACTCGTGAGGAAATGATCGGTTACGTTAGTTTTAGACTGTGACTCTGCTGCAGGTTCTACGCAGCAGTTCGACATTTTGACTGCGCAGCTTATCAAGCTGAAGCTGATAAACTTTCGAGCGGAACCAGAACGTTAACGGAGATTGGTGAATCATGGCTTTTGATAAAGCGACCTTTCCACCCCTTTCTGACTAAAGAATTCGTGTCTGGCCATAAAAGGTCGTTTCTTCTCAATGACGTACCAGAAAAATAGCATTTTCTAAAGTAGTAGACGACAATCTCTTGATTCTCTTTCGCGGCACACAGTTGAAAAATATATATTAACGGATTGCGTAGTTGTCATCGTGAGACCTACTGCCAGCAATTGACCTCGGCCTCTGTCGTAACCGTGTTGATCGGGATCCATCCCCTTATCGCGGCGCGTGGCACGTCCGCAGCCCAGTGCGCAGGTCAGTGGTAGGTTTAGGCCTGTGCCCACACAGGTGTGTTTGCCAGAAGCTCGCTTGTTGCGAGCTGAACGCTTGTTTTCTGCTGTTTGAGGCACTTGAGGGACGTTCAAGATGAAAAGTACCGCTGGGTAAATGCAGGAGCGTTGCGTTGGCATATTCTCACGTGGAGAATTTTCCCCGTACTGATTGGCAACGGCGGGCGAGACTGGCTAAATCCAAAGTTCTTTCGCTTTTATGGACCGTCTTGCGTTCTTTGACTGATTGACACAATCAGTAAAAGCCTGGATTGCTAAGAATGTTCTGTCGCTTTACTATATAAAACCGGTAACGTTTTAAGTATCGGTGTGCTATAGATAAATAGAATGCTTAAGTGACAGAGGGTCGGCTGGTTTCATACTGTTTTCAAACGCCCAAACCGATTTACTGCCCTTTTCAGGACTGTCCATATTTTTAATGAATAAACGCTACCTACCACAGAGATAAAATCAGTCTGCTGATAAACAATGCTGATAATTAACACGAAGTGCAACTTTCTACTGTTGGCAATCAACGTGAAGTGCGGCAGAATCACATCTGTAACAACGAAACAACTTTGGTTTGTCGAAAAAATTCAAATAAATGCAAGTTTCACTGGTTGGTGTTCGCGTCCGTGGTCTCACCGTGCTTTGATGATATCTCTCATAAAATCTGTGTCACAAATTTACTACGCTTAAGGAAAGAAAAATGAATCTTAGTGCCAAGTGATTTTTTGCTTTGATAGTCCAAGAATCAAAATGGCGACTGATATGTTTTGCGCGTGCGTGTACCAACAAGGTCAAGCGTTTGAATCAACGGTGGAAGAACTTTTTGCTCTGCATCACCAAGATAGTTTGATTTTATAAAAACTTTTATTTTCGTTAGTTTTGTTCAAAANAGCGCTTAGCAAACTTTGTGTTTAAATTTGAACGAAAAAAACCTGCTAGTTATACTTCTCGCGTCCATTAGCGACTTCTGGTGAAAATTGTATTTAATTTGTCGTGAGTTCGAGAAATAACACCTGGGAGGTCGCACTTTGCTAAATCAAAGTTTGGACGATCAAAGGCGTTTCATTCCATTTCCAGACATTTAAAACTGAACAGCTTCACTACAAGTACAGGCAGGTATTGTCTTTAAGCTTCGTCTAATTCCACAGAAATATTTTTCAAAACAAAGAAAGTTACTGAGTTTCGGTTCTAAGCTTCGAAAAGAATCAAACTTAAAGAGTAATTGAAATACTTGTGCTTATTTAGCAAGGACTAGGTGGACTGCCGCAAACAGTGAAGTTGAAGAGCTTGAAAATCATAACTTACAGTACGTTTGAAAAACGTGCTTAATAAGCAAACGCAACCCTCCCGGGGCTCTGTTCAGCATCCAAGGAGCATCGAAGCGTTTTTAACGTCCAACTATTGTTGTTAAGCTATTGCGTTGACACGAAATACGGATAAAATGTTAGTATATGCATGAAAGCAGTGATACCTGAGCGGAGAGATAAACTAAATAGCTTAATTTTGATTTGCTTCTGAACTGATACCCGGCGGTCTCTTGTTTTGCGTCACTCAGTTTATATGTACAGTAGTTCTCGCTCCGCTTTCGTATCCAGGGTTTTGACGCGACATGTTCCAACGTGAAAGTGGATCTAAGCACTTAAGATGTTTTATTGAATATCCCAAACGCGAGTTCTTTACTGCTGAAAAAAGTTTTCTATTTTCACTCATGCGCTGCTCTACGCAAAGAACGGCCAAACAACCATCACCATTTTTTCATACGATTGAGTTATACCTCGCCTGAGTTTCAGTAAAAAAAACAGCAAATATGTGGTTACCTTAAAAATGTTGTAACTAGAAGTTAAAGATCGACAACGATTTAGGGTTGGATTTACAAACTTTGGCGACACGCCTGGCGCCTTTGAAGCACCACCCGTGTGCCCACCTCACCATTTTTAACAAGTTGACATTATTACACAAAAGGATTATCGCTCGCGGCCTCGCTATTATTTGGAGGTTTACAGACCGACGCTTTGCTAGGATTAATGCACGTGATCGATGCACTCGCGCGTGACGACGAGATCCGGTGAAGGAAAATCGCCATCACCGTACCTAATCCCAATTTGTTGCGCACTCGCGACTCCCTGATCTTTTCCACCCTACTGGGAGTGAGGGGCAGGTCTCGCGCGGTCCGAAACAATTCACTTTTGTGCGGCAGACAGGTCAACAATGGGTTGATGTAGCGACGCGCGGACAAGACAGCTTTTACGCTGATTTTCACGGGCGCCGAACCGTGACGTGCAGCGAACGAACAAAACGTGCGCAACTTTCGTAGCTTTTCTGCACCTCGGCCTCTCATCCAAAACATCCCATTGATTTTCAACAACCCGAGCTCCGTTGTAAATCAGCGGCGTGACAGTTAAGTAAATACGTTCGCGCGTACGCCCCGTTTTGTTCGAACCTCAGCGTGATTTCTGCGAGCAGCACAGGACTGATTCTGTCGGCGCCTCGCGCCGTTGCTTCGCGCAGCTGCTGCTAGTCGACAGTCGTGACAAGGCGCTGTCGGCCATTTTGTTCCCTGCGGCGCTCGCCGGACCATCGCTTTTTTTGAAAGAAAAGCTGCGTTTCTTTCCGAAGGGATGCCCAGGAAAGTCAGGGGTGTAGTGACGAATACTGTACAAAATAGCAGGCTGGCTTAACTCGCGAACACCGGTTGAAATTCGGTGCTCTTGCTGGTCATTGCGGTTGAGCGCCTGGATTAGTTCGGGCACTGTTCGCGTGCCGCAGATCGTACCGCGATCCTAACGACGACTGACGCGTTTGACAGAGTGCGTGCTGACCAACGACCCGGAAAATCCCCAATGCGTGGTGCGATTCGTGCCAGTAATCGCCCGCGATCTGTTTTGGCAGACTGCAGCGCTGCAAGCGATGCGCGAAGACGATCGCCTGCGATGAGCTGGTGAGGAGGGTTTCCGACAATTGCTTCCACGTCGCGTGCTTCGTTTGCGACTACTGCGGAAAACAGTTGCAGGTAAAATAGCATGTCGTTTTTCTTGCAGGTAAAATAGCATGTCGTTTTTCTTGCAGGTAAAATAGCATGTCGTTTTTCTTGTTTTTGTTTATCTCAGTGATTCTCAACGTGGTCCAGGTGGACCACCGTAGGTCCACCTGGAATTTCTGGTGGTCCACAGAGAGTTCCATAAATCTTTGATAAAACGTTCCTGAAATTTGTAACCTTTACAGTACAATAAAGTATGTAAAACCATCTATGTGTAATATAGTTTCGACTAGTTGTTCATGAGGTGTCAGCATAGCAAAGTGGTCCATCGGATAATCTTTTTTTAAAAGATAGTCCATGGGCCAAAAATGGTTGAGAACCACTGGTTTAACTGAACTGACACGTTGCTTAAATTTCTGGTAAGCTTTTAGCGGGCCGCATCACAAAAAATCATTTAACCCCTGTAGAGCAAAATAGCTTGATAAACTTTCCTCCCAATCGAAAAAACGAAAAATCTCGCAATAATGTGTTGCGCATTCAAAACGAGACCTGAAAAAATCTAGGAATCACGTGTTGCGTTTTTCCCACGTGATTGTCGAGTTACTCGAGTTGCGTGCGACGATGGCATTTGCAGAACAACGTCATTGATGCGATTAAAGAACGTGAATCTTCTTTTACGATCTATATTGCTTGCTTGTTGAAGTAAAGGATTGCAAATTTCACATAAACTTCTTTCCTATAAACAAAGGAATGAAAACAAGTTAGTTTGAATCGTTCTCACTTGTTCAGCTAAAGAGGTGCAACCACCAGATTTAAAATACTCTTAGTAAAGTTGTTCGTTTCTTACAAGATTACGCCTAACTAGTAAGCGAAACACATACTCTGTTAAGATCTTAGTGTGTGATTCTTAGCAATGAAAGGAATACTTTCTATAGACAGCTTCCTTCTGTCATGTTGAGGGTCACAATGTGACGACGATGAAATATGAAAATTGAGAAACTGAGAGATCGATATTCTGTCTCACTGAATTGCTTGCAGCAAAATTCCTTGTCCTGACCACGTTCATCCCGTTCATGCAAAGCAGCATGAAAAATGAAAAAAAAAATGACCACGTTCATGCAAAGCAGCAGCTCATCTCGGCTTTCGGCCCACAGTCCGTCACGGGCTGTTCAACCAAGATTATACGAAAAACGTTTACTAATGAGTAGTCCTGTTTGCAAGTTATTGATCTTTTTTTGTCAGTCGGGCGACTCTTTCATGACGGACATGATATGCAACAGGATTTGTTGTCAAATGTGCCATGATCGGGAAGAAAGGGTTTCTCATGTTGACGAGGAGTCAGTCTCCGGATCAGGTAAATGCAGTTTACTGAAACAACAGGGTTGCTTGTTTAACGGCAAAACAATCTAGCATGTTTATGGACATGAAAAAAAGTTTTTTTTGTTGCGTCCAAATGCACAAAGTGGTATGTGATGCGTGATAGACTGAAAAGCGTTTTGCTGTTTGAGCCGTGTGCGTTTGTAAACGGTAAAATCGTGTAAGCTTTTAACGGGTTTAATTCACGTTTGCACGGTTCGTCAATGCGCTGACATATTTGCCTCTTTTCAGTGCTGAAAGCTTAATAACCTGAAAAAAAAACATATTTTGAGACTTTCAAACTAAAGCAATGAATCTGCAAAAGGGTACAAATTTTATAAGAAACACCAGCAAATTATTTAATAACACGTCGACGTTCCACAAAAAAACTGATCTAAGCCTCACTTTTGATGCTTGCCCAACCATCTGCTCCGATATAGTCAAATGCTCAAGCCACCCACGTTTTGTTGTAAACTTTTAAAATCTTTTTGGTAAGTTATTGCATCATGTACCTTTTGAAACATATTTCAATGCTAAAAAAGAAAGTTTGCATCACAAAGAAATTGGCAGACCTAAACTTTCAACTCTTTATAGCAAACCGCTTCGACGACGTCCGCAAATACTCTCGCTAAGGACCACAAGCGTCACTGGTTCATTTAATATTTAGCAGAGCTTGTCTTGGAACAAGAAGAACGAATGCTCATTTTTAAAAATAGTCGTGTGGCGTTTCACAGTAAAAACGTCGAACAGTCTTTCAGTGGTGCCGGGACCATCGAGTGCTCTCGAGGAGCTTTGAAAAAAAGGCGTAAATCAACAGTCAGCTTCACGCCTTTGCAGCATTGTCTGTACGCTGGTGTGTGGCTCCCGGTGGGACAAAATAGCACTTGGTAATATTGCTGGCTTGCTGCATCGAAAATGCGTCTTTTTGCGAAAACAGCCGCTACATCGTTCTCCGATATGCGCTAACCACGCGATAGCACGTTTATCAAGCGCGTTGTTTTGCTCCTTTACTGCGTCACAAATCGTTTTTCGCTCATGGACAAACAACGGAGGTTGCGGTATCCTGTTTTGCGATTTGGCACTTGGACTGCATCTGATCACCGACCGCACCTCCTAAAATACTTAAATCAAAATAGTTTCTTGTATGCGGGCCACGTATGACATTTGGCGAGGTCGCGTGAGCGAATGGCTACGCTTTGAGGCTGCTAAAGTTGTTTGAATCAGCGATTAAGTCGAATCGAACTCTATCACAGAAGACTCAAAGAACTGGTGCGGTTATAACAAAAATATTTCTTTCTCTAGATGAGAATTATACATGAACTTTTTTGTTGTTTTTGCCAGATGTGCGTAACACGTTAGATGCCGTAACTTTTAACCCAACATCTTCTGAACTTTTTTAAGCTGAGTGGTTCGTGTGCGTAACTATTCTATCAGGATAATTTTTACTTATACTGCAACTCTGTTTTTCTTATTTGAAAACAAAAGTACTTTGCTTGAAATTAGTTTTGACTACACAGTTGCCAACTATTTGTCTGCAAAATATGATAAATTCATACTTCAAAAACATGATATTGGAGCCTCTTCCGTTATCGACTGTCGATTGCTGTTGGCTGCGACATAACTGGTCCTTAAAAAGCTTTTTCTGTACCCAGAAAAAAGCGATGATGAAGTCTTCCCACAACCAGGGATCCATATCCAACAAGGCCCTCCGAACTTTCAGCACTTCGTAACTGGTAAGTTGCGTGGTATCGTTCTTATTCCAGGTTGATCCACCAATTAACTGTCCATTGCATCAAATGCTTGTTCCTACGCTTCTTATAATTAAAATAAAATAAGCTATTTTTTGTATTTAAATTTTTATTACACTGCTGCAAATAAAGTTATAAGAAGTTTTGAAATTTCAAACGTTTTGCATGTTCGCTTGTATGGCTTTTACCCACGAGCTCAGGCTTAGTGTGAAGATCACTCCAGTTGATCCGGCGAAGATATAATTCTGCGCTGAATTTTGGCGTAAGTTTGCCGGGTGACTGACACCGATACAGATACACTAATAAGCCCTAGCTGGTTTGTTACTTCCGCGGATTTTATGCTGTATTGGAAACTACTTTGTGCGGATTAGCAACGTCTTCATCTTCGCAGGAGACCAATCACACTTGAGTTTGGTTGTTTCCAATAACAAGTCCTCGAGTGGAAAGAATCCTGCAGGGTCTGGCGCCCTCAGCATCTTAGGAGGACATCCTAGTGAGAAAACGAGGCCAAAGAGACCACGTACTATTCTCACCACAGCTCAAAGACGAAAATTCAAGGCTTCGTTTGAAGTTTCGCAAAAACCTTGCAGAAAGGTAACAACCCATACAGTGAGGGAGCTTGCGAACAAAGCTTAAAGCAACGGCTGTCTCTTGTACAATTCCTAAATCCAGATATTGAAGCTGGTTTGGTGCATGCTAACTTGAATTTGTGCAGCGTGGAGCTTTTTCAAATCGTTCGAAACATCTGCATATTTGAGAAAAGCTCAAAGCTCTTTTGAGTTTGACATTATCTACTGTTAAAAGTTTCGGTGGGGTGAATTGTTATTGCTCATTCGAAGAACTGATATGTCAATGTCTAAGTTATTCTTTAAACTTTCGAAAAAGCACCAGTTGGTTGAAGCGTAATCGTTGCTTGACCTTGTCAAATGTCTGTTACGTGCTTGTTTGTCTCACTACAGTTTTCCACTGAATGCAAGGTGCGTATGCAAAGTTGCGTCAACTTCTACTTCGGCTTTGGTGGCACTTCTTTAGTGTTGTCATAGCTGCGAAAAAGCGCTGTACTGTAATTGTTTTCTGTGTTTCACGTTTAGTCAATTAGTGAACGTCGATTTGGTTGCGGGAAAGAATGCTAAGTTTTAAGGCAAAACTAGAATAACAATAACCAGCAATGTTCTGTTTCGTGCAGATCCGTGAATCCCTCGCAGCAGAAACCGGCCTCACGCCACGTGTGGTACAAGTCTGGTTTCAGAACCAACGTGCAAAGGTAAAAAGAGAGCGATTGACTCGATGCCGATTTGCCTTTATTTGCTGACGGCATCGCTGAAAAAACACGTCAGCCACGTGCAATGCGCCATTGGTGACACATGCCGAGCCTTACCTAATAGGAGAAAATTTGCGTTCGGGGGTTTAAAAGGATTTTACCAGCTTAGTTCACACTGTGCGTGCGTTGCTAAGATTACGTAATCGATGTTTGCTTATCCAACAATAATACAAGAACATTACGAAAACAGCACACTGAAAAGTACATTGGTCACGGTCGCAAGCTGGTGATACCGTCATCGAGAAGTGAATCGATTTCCTGTAGCTGAAGATAGACAGCGAGTGGAGTTTATGACATGCTAATCAATGGATAAACCCACAAGTCCAATTTTTTGGCCAGGTTCTTTTTTCAACCGCCTGTATGGTGTCTACGTTTTTTTTTCAATGGAGCATAGGTTTTCCAAACGTATGTAGTCTACTTAAAGATCTTCAGATAAAACTTCGTGATTACAGGTGGAATAGAAATAGTCTGCATAAACACACATGATGTTTGTAACACCAGCACTTTGCATAATGCTTTGTAGTTTACTGCTTAAGATGGCAATACCTGTGACGAAACAATGTCTGCAGATGATTCTTTTAAGCATTACCAGAAAAATGTGGTTAAACCCGCAATAGTTTAACAAAATCCACGAAGTTTGACAAATGGTTTTAATCGTTTTTAGGTCAAAAAGATGGCGAGGCGACAAAATCAGGAAGGTGTTGGACAAGATTCACGTCGTGGCTCTAACAAAGCGCGAAAGAACAAGCCTCCAGATTCAGATTCAGAAAGTAAGTTCGTCATCTTGAGATACGTGTCAGGTGTTGGCATGGCTTTTTCCGTTACTTTCTTGCACCAAGAAAATCTATAGTAATTCTTGGTATTCTCCATATCCATTGGCCACATTTGATGAACCTTGTTGTTACTGTGGCGTATATCTGTTGCAAATTTGTGGGTAAGATGTAGTTCAACGTTACAGACGAGCTCTCAAGTCCTGGTTCATACACTTCCATGCCTACTCCTTGCAACCCGGTCTATACCGACACCTACCGGTCGCCAGGCAGTGTTCACACATCACCAGCAGCGGCGTCAGAGCATAGCTCGTCGGTATACTTCGCCAGCCAACAACACCCCGGTAAGACTGATAAAACGATTTTGCAACAGTTACTTTGCTACCTCAACAAAAGACCTAATCTTTGTGAATTCCACCATTATTTTCACAAGCGTTATTCAACTATTTTTGTTTTTTACTTTTTTGTATACAAAAACCTAACCAGTGAGATATATTCAGTGTATCAAATGATGCCTTTCGGTCACTTTACAAGACTTTAGTACCAAAAAACACGAAAGTTTAAAACCACGCTGTTGCGAAATTGTGAAAGTTTAAAAACACGCTGTTGCAAAATTGTGATGAATATGACGTGACGACTGTTCATTTGACACTTACACAGCTGTGTTTGTCTCTGCTCCTGTATCACCGACACAAAAGAAGTTAGCGCTTTTTCTTGTGCAAACGACAGCTGTCGTCTACCATCAGAGGCAATGTAGGCGACATTCACTGCCAAATCTTTTCATTTGGGTGGTATTAACCGCCAAACTTTCTTATAATCACTTATCGCATGTTTATACAACCCCGGTAATTTAACACAATTACGTATTAAAACGCAACGGCGGTACGGAAGAGCTTCGTAGGCTAATAGCTATATCTGCGCCGGCCGCTCAATATATCAACTTGTTTCCTGAGTCCATCAAAGGCGCCGCGCGCGTAGTTCAGATCATTAATGTGGATGCTTGCCATTTCATTTCGTTCTCTCTCTTCCACGTGTAGAAATTTCCTGAATGCCTCTTCAGACTTGCCTTCCTTTTGATAAAACGTCTTGCTCATTGCAAAAAGTTAAATGTTTTCAGTATGGTCTGCAGAATCAGCACTAAAAAAGCAAAGGCCACGCACTGCTGAGCGCTTGAAGTTGCGGGAAGTGTGTTGGAAATGGAAGAAATTGTATGCAGTTTATTGCAAAATCAGATTACTGCTACGGTATTCCTAAAAATCATAGGATTCACTATCCCTTACGATAAACTCTGGTTTACGGGCAGCATGTATGCGCCCTTGGCTCTTTACAAGCAAACAAGCCAGCATCATGACTTTTGCATCTTACATCGAATTATATTGTCAGTGGCGTTGGTACAAAAGTGCCAGAAGTTGATTCTGTTCGTATGAAAGCTATCAGCGAATAGCACAGAAAAAAATAACATTTTCACTCTTTTGTGTTTCAGAATCTAATCTTATGTTCGACGGTTTCGACCATCCTGATCTTCCACATGGTGGCGGCATGGACAAACCACTATTTACAGCCGCAGGTAGCGCGGCGTCATCTTCGTCCATAGAGGCGCATTTTGTGTCAAGTACCGTCGACGCCCCGAACGATTACAATAACAATCCGAGCACTCTGGTCTTATCCGACGCTGACAGTGTCATGGCTACTTCGCCGTCTACGTCATCGTTCCCTACCTACGGAATGGGACAGCCAATCACACCGTTCGTTCAAAGCCAAACGGGACCAGATGAAAACCCTATCGGTAGATTAGAGTTCATGCAGAACAACTACTTCAGGGGGTGGAGAAACAGCCCAGCCGATTGCTTGGAAAACTGAACGACTTTTCAAAACAAAAAGATTTTCACAAAACACAATGACGTACCGGGCAGGTGGCAAAATATCGTTCTTGTGTTTCCCATCAAATGTCGTCTGCCCTTGGGCGCAATTTTCTTCAGTATTATCAGCGTGTCTGCGCGTTTTATGTTCCCGCATATCTTCTTTCTTCTCACGTCTGTTTGTTTGTTTCGTACTTTTATTTGAACAAGACTTGCGTTTCGGCCGCTGTCGGTGCAGGCCGGGCAATAGTGATGGAACCGCGCCGTTTTTGACCGAAAATCATCTTTCTCTTTTTTCTATCCCGCCCTCTCTTTTTTAGAACTTGTTTTTTGCTTCAACGGCAAAAAAAACCAATATCACACAACTCGTAATCATCCTCTTTCAATGCCTCGTCACGTGACGTGAGTCGCGGACTGCCCACCCCGGTGCGTATATGAGTGCAACTGTGCTGTGAATGAGCTGATGTGTACGGGCAATTCAGAAGATAAACGCTGTTTGAGCGTGAGCTGTAGATGCTTTGTTTTCGATCAATTCGAGCGTTCTTTATGCCCATCAGCATGCAGGCGATGCATCTAATGTCCCTGTGGGCACTTGCCGTAGAAACTGTTTTCAAGGACAGTTTCAATAGTACTATCAACTATCAATAGTACTACACTATCGGGCACCATGCAATAGTACTATACTATCGGGCACCATCAAGTGACGACAGTGCCAAAAAATTATTTAATGACTTTCGTTCCGACGGTTTGGTTTTTCAAACTTTTCAAACGATATATATCTTCAGCAGCTCTTTAATTTTTTTTCTACCAACAACCGTATTTACAGGTTTTTGCGTCGTTTCTGCAAAGGAGGGCCGCAGTTTACCGCTCTAAGTCACCAAAAAACTGTTCGTAGCTGCTATAATGGTGATATTTCGTTATATGCATTGTCGTAAGCTAACAAAAAATTGTTTTAAAGATAATAAACAAGACAAGGTAACGGAAAAAAACAGAATCACAGGTTGTTTTGATCAATTGCTTCTTCGAATATTTTTGCTCCGTAACGAAAACGGAATTATAAGTTTATCTGTTTAAAATCTAAAGAAGCAATCAAACTTTTGCTACATACAAACATCGTCTTGAAAACTCTTTTTTTACACTGTTTGCTATTTTGAAGTACACGAAAGTATGGTGTCATTGATTACGTTCGGGATTTTTGCTTCCGGAAGTGGCAATTTTAACTCGTCGCATAGAAACATGTCACAGTTTGTCGCTGCAGCGCAAACTTTTCCCTCGTTCGTAACGCACGGATGTCGCGACGCTGTCAAAGCAAATAAATCGCCGAGATGGTTTTGGCGACCCGGGCCAAGGCTCTGCGCAGGGCCGCAACCAGCCGATATGTTCGGGGGAAGGGCGAAATGATTGTAACTTGTTGTTGTACCTAACAACTAAACATGTTTTACAAAATTTTTGGGGTGCAATTGCCGGGCTGCCACCCCTGGTTGCGGGCCTGGCTCTACGCATACCAATCTCTTAAAACATAAAGCTTGGAAATATCTTGTACGCTCGTTCGATATAGCGTTTATTGACTGTTAATATTATTATTAATATGTTGCTTTTGGCCCTATCTTTATATCTTCCCTTTCCGTCTCGAGCTTTTAACCTGTCGGGGATTGCCCGAATGTGCGAATATCGTACCGAGGTACCTCAAACCGAATCTTGTATCGACTGTAAGAAAACGATCGTTATTCTTTGCCTTTACTCTTTTTGCTGCTTGTAGCTGGTTGTGTTGTGAACGAAGTGTTTCCGAAACGGCAAATGCGAGCGTTTTAGGTTCATGAGTTCCTCAAGATATTTGCGAAACGGTTCGTAGCCCTGGTGGTAGCCGAGCTGCGCGAGGCAAACTCAAGACTTCCTATACATTTTAGCAAAAAGTACTGTAATGTTACGGCTGGCGTCAACCGTAAACTATGAACTGAAGTATCAACCATACGAAACTACTTCAAGGTCTAAAGGGATTTCAAGCTTATTTTGGATTAAAACCAATGAAGGACGAATTTTACGAAATTTATAAAATCTTCATTAAAGTTTGTGTCGCTCCTGCTCCAAACAAAACTTGTTTTTTAAGAACATTGCCTTAAAGTTTGGGATTTTTATTACGTCACAGAACGTGCGGCTGATCTCGAGACTTGTTTTGAATGACGAGACTTAATGGTTTGGAATAAAGCGAAAACCGTTGAAAAAGCCTAGACAACTTTAAGTCTTGAAATAATGTACAAACTTACTAGGCTTCATACACTAGCGTACGGAGGGGGTGGCCACTGTGCCATGGCCCTCCCCTCGGACCCTAAAAATAAAAAATGTATAACAGTTTTCGGCAGTGTATACTGTCAGTATTCGGCAGTGTATACCAAAATGTTTAATTTTAGGCGAATAGCACTATTTTGTTTAGAAAAACGCTTCTCAAAGCACAAAATGGCTATATTTTCTACAGATTTGGGGACAGACATGGCCCCTTTGGCTGTCCCCTGGCTACGCCTATGCTTTGGCCCTCCCCTCGGATATTTTCTGCGTACGCCACTGGCTTCATACTCATGTCCACTTGGTGGACTGTTGCTGAGCACTTCCTAGTTTCAAATTGTTTTTTCTAATTCTTGAAACACTTGGGCAGCGCAAGCAAGCTACGATGTTGTTAACTGTCCTGTTGGTCGATATGAAAGCAACCTGCCAGTCGGAATGCCTTTGGTGCTCGAAGGTTTCATGCAGTCAGAGTATTGTAGCTATTGATTTCTCTGTTTTAAGGCTGAATACGTTCGTATTTTTGCAGTTGGGCTTTTGGTTTGCTTCAGTGATAGTCACGCGTGCATTACAGTAAGATAAACTATTCTCGAATTTTTTTAACCTGATCATGCATGACGCCTGAGCTGTCGCAGATGAATACCGCTCACGAACTGTGGATGTTGCATGCTTACTCACGCCGCAGCGTTAGCTATGATCAAATTCAAGCCTGCTTTACTTCAAATTTGTTCGCATTCATTCTGGAAAATCGAACCTTCTGCGACTGTACAAGTTCTAGTTTTGGTAAACTGATGTTGCGCAAAGACATTACCATTGAAACTACAAGGCGTTTAAGATCGTATGTTACACGTTTTATGTCGATTTGAATGAAACCGCTTGGATTGCCGAACCGATGAGGTTTTTCGTTCATGTTATTTTTTTTTGTTGGCAATACACACATCGATAATTTTAAGGACTTTTTCGATTTTTTGCGCTACATTTAGTCAGAACCGTCACCAGAAAGTATTCAATAGGGTCTTTGCGTTTGTTCATGGGGGTTTGACATTCTAAAATTTGATAAAAACTTCACCGATTTATATGCTTCATAATTCAATTTGGGGGGCTTGCAGCAGTGCTTGGCAGGGCTAAGCACCCAAGGGGCTGCATTTAGTTCAACCGCCTCAGGTCAGTGTGGCGTGGGGATTCGCCACATATAACGTTGAACTCGTAGCAGCAATTGTAGAGCCTACCTATTCGAGTGGAGAAGCTCTACTGCTGTTGCACCGAGGGTCGTGAGTTCGACTCTCCATTCAGGTGGCTCAGGGCGACGCAGCAGTGTGGCTGCAACATCAGGCACCTTGGTTGGATGAGCGAGATGTTGAAGTTCGGTAAATGACGTCGTGTTCTTTGGCAAAAAGTCTAGCGCTCTTCTCCAACAGATTAATTTAACGAAGTTCATCATTCATACGACAAAATAGCAACGTGTGGCGTATAATTTTTAATTGCGGAATCAACGGCTTGGGTTCCAAAACCTGAGTTCAGCAATCAGTGTTCACAGTTGGCACGTTCGTTGTCAGTACGCCGGTTTGATTTTGTTGCAAAACACGTCAGCATTTTAGGGTAAGTTTGCGAAAACCTGTTTGTTGTTATCGTGCTTTAGTGCATTTTCGTCTTCAAAATAGGCCACGGCTCCAGTCAGGGGCGTAACGAGTTCAGATGGCGCCCGGGGCAAAAAGCAAGTTTGGCGCCCCCATGTTCGAACCTGAGATCTTTCGGAAGCTAATATACTGTGTTGAAGAAAGTACGTGTGACATTGTTGGGACTTTTCGGCGTCCCCCGCGGCCGTTCGGCGCCCCCATAGTGATTCGGCGCCCGGGGAATTGTGCCCCCTTTTCCCCCCTCGTTACGCCCCTGGCTTCAGTGCTTTCGCCTGGCTGCATATAGAGTTACAAAACTAACTCTTCTTGCCCTCGTCGCTCTTCAGGCCTTGACGCAGGCCCGAAGCCAGGTATTAAGGTTTGGGGGGGAAAAATGCATTTTTAGTGAGGAAAGATTTTTGCTTTTAATATATGTTTAAAACAAATTTTTCTGGACACAACAAAATTTGGGAGGCACAAAATAATTTGATGGGCACTGCCCATGAATATCCCCCAATGGCTACGGGCCAACCTTGTGGCTCCATTGCGACGAAGCTCAGCAGGTTGGATGCCTGCGAGGATTGGAAGGTTGTCCGTTGGTGTAGGACGCAGGCATCCAGTCACAGTTCGCAAGGCGTCGTTGATGGCGGGGTCGACAAGGCGGGTGTGAGCACTGCGGCACCAGACAGGAGCACAGTAGCCTAGTACTCTGCGGTTGAACGCACCAGGGCTAGGGTGACTGTTCGCAGAGTTGTTGCTCCAGCAACCCAACCGGAGCCAGCAAGCCGCCTCAAGAGTGCGACGCGTGATGGCAGCTTCTTGCGAAGTGATTCAAGGTGTCGGCGATACGTTAGCGACCTGTCCAACGTTACTCCGAGGTATTTGGGATCGGAGAAGAAGGGCAGGGTTTCATTGTTGAGGTTGACTTTCCGCTCACGTTTAGCTTCCTTGCTGTTAAAGTGGAAGGCTGCCGACACTGTTTTTGTAGTGCTGAGCTTTAGCTTCCAAGTCTGGAGGTATTCACGTACGGTTGCCAAGGGGTAGCCTACGCGACTTTTCGGTCTGGCCGATTCGGACTGGGAACATTTCGGTCAGACTATGAAATCTTGCAGAAATCTTACATGTTCACATTTTAATGCAAACATACTTAAATCAACGGGAAGTTTTATTAAAAATAACTACAAACATGATCCAAGGTCCAACAGTTAATCACCATCAACATATGATTTTCATTATCATCAGCAAGCAAATTAAGTAATTATCTGCATTTTGCAATTAAATACAAATTCTTCAAAGTCATAATTACAATTCAGATTTAATCGCAATCACTAGCCTACGGAGGGGGAGGCCACTGTGCCATGCCCCCCTCAGACCCTAAAAATAAAAAATGCATAAACAGTATTCGGCAGTGTATGCTGTCAATATTCGGCAGTGTATACCAGAATGTTTAATTTTAGGCGAATAACACTATTTTGTTTAGAAAAACGCTTCTCAAAGCACAAAATGACTATATTTTCTAAACATTTGTGGGGGCATGACCCTCTGCCCCCCCTGGCTAGGGTTGGATTATCCGGATAACGGTTAACCGGTTAACCGATTAACCGGAGTTTTTTTTCTGTCTGATATCCGGATATAATTCTGCCGGTTAACCG
>JGI24159J19872_10000013_pt1 | contig 71868 bp, 44 predicted proteins | sample Ectturendosymbi4_FD_19872 | JGI IMG/M metagenome (IMG submission 19872) | reverse complement strand
TAATGAGGTTGTCGGCGAACTTCCAAGTTGTTTTCTGAACTTGTTTTGAAGTCTTTCTTTGTTTGTATTTCAGAGTCACAAGACGTTTCATGTTGAGGATGTAACGTGAACTCAACACTAGCTTTTTTGCAAACATACACAAAACCAAATTTTGGTATCAAGCTTCAACCACAACTACTACAATATATCTCTTCTATAATATCACAAACAAACAAGGCACATTTTCTTCAATGAAATCAAGGTAAGTTCACACGTATTATCAGCAAACAAGAAACAAAGCTTCGGTCGCCAGGATCGAATGAAAACAAGTTTTTATGGGTCTCCTTCACGCTCTCGTAAACCCAACTCGCTAGCGAAGAATGCAGGTCTTGTTCCCAGAGGTGGCCGAAGTCACTTTTTCGGACTCCGACTCCACTCCTGTTCCAAAATTTTTGAATTCGGGTCCTGATCCGGGTCCGACAATTTTTCAAATTTGAGAATCCAACTCCTGTTCAGAATCCGGCTACAATCATCGATCCAACCGTAATTTACCCATGTTTTTACTTAAGAAATGACCACACAGATTCCTGCTACAGCCGAAATTGAAAAGTGACTTCGGATCTGGGTCCGTTTTTTCCCAAAATTTTGACTCCGGGTCCGGATGCGGGTCCGAAAGAATAACGCAGAATCCTGCCGGAGTCGACTCAGGTACTCCGGATCCGGTCCCACCTCTGCTGATTACTGAACCTAATGACTTTCAGCATTACACTTCTATAAAATATTACTTAAAAACACTGATAGCATGATTCGAGTCACGATTTTTGGTGACTTGAGTCATGTTGAGAAACGATGTTATGATAACCCGACTCGAGTCACGCTATTTAGCAATTGACTCGAGTCGATTCAGGAACCGTTGCCAGAAGGTTTTCAGTAGGTGGCTTACATTGGTGCAGGGGTTATTGACATTCCAAAATTTACCAAAACTCCACTGATTTATTGTGTTTCATATTGTTGCAGCCACAATGCTGCGTCACCTTGAGCCACCTAAAGAGAGAGTCGACCCAACAACCTTCTGCGTAACAGCAGTAATAGAGTTTTCCCCACTCGACTAGGTAGACTCTACTATTGCTGCTGAGAATTCCACCCTGTATGTGGTGAATTACCACGCTACAATATTTCAATTTGGGGGAGCTTGGAGCTTTATTTGGGGTCTTAGCCCCCAAAGAGTCACAGTCAATGGCTCGAGACTCGAGTCAGAGTCATTTCTTGAAAATCTCCAAATTAATCATTGACAAACCCAGTTAGTTTGCAGTTTTGCAGACACAAAATGAGCTTTCATTGCTTCAATGATGTGCCTGAGTCATTTTTGTCGAGTCAGAGACACAAGCCCTTCAAGTCAGAGTCATCTGAAATTTCTTCGATTCCGGTCATGACTTGGCCGAGTCAGAGTCGAGTCACAAGAACTGTCGAGTCACTTCGAGTCATTGGTTTCCAAGCTCGAGTCAATGTCGTGTCAAAGGAAATTTGACATTACTGCTGTGTTTTTTTGCTATGAAATGGCGCCCGATGAGTTAGAGAATGGTACCTAAAGTTGTTTTAGTAAGTTTGATCGCAGGTTATATATATCTAAGTTTTTGTGAAAGCAGTTTGTATTTTACTTGTCCCTTCAACTCTCAGTCATTTCCACAAGTCTCACACAACTTTGTTGCATGTGTTGCAATCTCTCGGTTGGTGTTGTGTTGAACATGCGTTTCACCACGAATGGGATGAAGGTGAAAAACAAAACCCATATATATATGGCGTGGACAAGCAATGATATAGTGATTGCATTGTGTGATCTGTATTGTTGCTTGCTGCCACAGTGTGAAGCTTTGCGCACTTGCCGCCCGGGCTTTCCGATTGCAAAAAAATGGTGCTGTCACCAGGGTGACAGGTCGGGCCTGGTGCAACCTTCACAAAAAGAACATGCGATCGGTGCGGATCATCGCAAAAAGGGGGGATATTGTTGCAACCTCTCAGTTGGTGTTGCTTTGAATGTGTGATTCACCACGAATGGGATGTGTGCAAAGAGCTGCACCCATGTATATGTGGTGCAAACAAGCAATAATTGAGTGATCTCGTCGGGTGATCTCTGTTGTTGCTTTCTGCCAGAGTGTGAAGCTTTGTGCGCTTGTCACTCGTACTTTCCAATAGCAGCACAAGAAATATACTTCCGTCTTTCGCATGCCCAATAAATGACAATGACCAGAGATGAACATGTACATGGATTCAAATCTTGCAACTTTCCAAAATAGTGGTGGATTTGGATGTTATCCTTTTTCTTAACCAGATTTGGATTGGAAGTGCTGATATTCTTTTAACTTCTTCACAACTTTCGGTCAGTTTTGGGACTGCAGGTTACTGTATTGATAAGAGTTTCTCTAATCCGTTAAGATGGTTTATTGTGTTTATTGTTGAGATGTGTTTGTTTAAATGTTGAGCCTTGTCTCTGACCAGCGAAACAAGTCTGCTCCATTGACTCTCATGTCATCAAACGTACAGAATTGTTTGGAAATACATTGATCCAATCCCTTTTCTTGACTCGTCATTGTTATACCTTACATATACTTAACAACATTTAGCACAGTTCATCATTATTTATATGTATAGCCCAGTTCTAATGAGTTCTTTGTTTTGCATACTTATTGGTCTTCTGATTTGATATCTCACACGCTATTGCTGAGCTTAATCGAGCTTCTCATTGCATTGTTGCTAACAGTGAATATTTTGAAGTCCCTGCAGTGTCAATTGTTATGATGTTGACACCCAATGGTAGAGCATAAGTTAGCTTGATTTACTTTTCAAACTATTTATTTGTTTTTGAATCTTTCAGTTGGATTGCATTTGGGTGTTGCACAGAGATGAGAGGAGTCACATTTTTCAGACTCCGACTCCGCTCCTGCTCAACGCCTTAAGACTCCTGCTCCTGCTCCGACTCCGAAAATTTTTGAAACATCAACTCCGACTCCTGTTAACACCCCGAAAACTTCCAAGTAACTCATTAAAAAGGTACCACCTATGAGGCAAAATATATGTCGTGGCTATTTTGCCTTTGATAGAACCCAAATAGTTGAAATGGTCACGTGATTAGCACAATACAGAGACGAGAGACACAACATGTTGAGGTTTAAAGTTATGGCTTAGCTAGTCTTTACACAACGTAGACAAGCAGCCACTGAAAGCTTGCCCACGTTGAAATTAGACATTATGGTCAGCACTGTAGGTCATGAATTCCAAACTTGTCATGTGATCACGTCAAACAAATGTGTGCAGCTATTGACAAATTAACTTCAGAACTGTTTTTGTCTCATGAGGCAAAATAAACGCTGCTTAGCAAATATACACACCTTAAAATATAGGTTCTAAAATTATGAAGTGAAAACCATCGAAACACTAGTTAAGTGGTTCAAACTTCAATAATTGACCAGATAGATGATAAGTATTTGAAGTGAGTGTTAATTTTCAATTTTTGCAAAAGACTCATTTTGATTCTCATAGGTCAGGAGCTGATCACCTGTTCACAAATATTGAATCGTACTTTAACCATGTGCTCACATAAAACTCTGAACTACGACTGTGCCAAACTGAGCCATTAACAATGTGCAAGAAAATCGTACAAAAAAAAGTTAACAAGATGAACACTTCCATTGCACAAAACTTAGGCTACAATCCCTTTCAAATTGAAGACCCTCCAACAAAAAGTGCCTAAGTCACATTTTTGGCAAACTGAGTTATACAGTGGAACGTGCTCTCAAAACTTACATCAACATGCTCGCAAAAAATCTAGGTTGGAACAAGCTTCTAAAGGTTAAATCTGCGTATCCACATTCGGCTTTATCCAGTGTTTCATATGCGAATTAAAACTTTAACAGCTGTTTTCTCGAAACTGGCAGTTTGTGACTTAGGCACTTTTTGTTGGAGGGTGTTCAAATTATAATAGTAGAGATGCAAAACGATATAGGCTATCTTTATAGCTGCAACTATCAGCGCAAACATTCAACTTTGTTCAATATGGCTCCAAAATGTGAGCAGAGGTTAGCCTATGCAAGCGGTGGCTAGACTAGAAATCTGCACAATGCAAATAAACGTTGTACTGTACCACTGCACATTACTTCTAACATCATTACCAAATCTTGTCTTCTGGGCCAACAGTCGTGTGTAGGCCATTTCGGCACACTGTTACTTCTCTACAATCTGTTTCGTTGACCATTGTTTTTTGTCATGTGTCTTGTGTTATTGCCCACATCATTAGCCCAACATTGTCATATTTACGGCATGGATTCCGAAATTCCCGAACTGCATTATCATTTACACACTGTAGGCTATTTTGCATAGGCCATAACTTTGAAACCATCATTAGTGGTAAAATGCTCGGTACTCCCACCCAGTGTCACACTTTTGCGATATATGATGATGATGACACTGGTCAAAAAACACGTCTCAATTAATTCCTTTCTGTTTCACAACAACAAGCATCATTACAGAAATTAGGTGCCTTAAAAGGTTTTGATTAGCTCCTGCACAGACCTTAATGTTGACTCCGGCTCCGGCTCCGACTCCGGCTCGAACCTAAAATGTTGACTCCGGCTCCCGCTCCAGCCCAAAACGCAAACTCCGGCCAGAGTCCACTCCATTACTCCGGCTCCATGATCATCTCTGGTGTTGCAGCCACAAGTCCGCGTCGCCCAGTGTGATGGCCTGGAAATGGTGCCACACGCATATAAATGGTCACTGGTAGATGGTGCCCATGAGTAAAATGTCACTGTGATAGACATAGCGTCCAAAGTTTGGTGTTATTCAGGCAACGGTCACATGTAAAAATCGACATCATGTGATTTGCATTTTAGCACATGCAGGTGAATAAAATTTTAGCAAGATCGTGGTGATAGAAGAAATCAATCACTTGACGTTTGGTATGGCTGTGTCAGGTAAGAATGTTAACCAGAGAAACTTTCCTTCAATACCAACTCTGCATGTTTAGTCCAGGCGATGGTCACTTGCAAAAAACTTGCATCATGTAATTTTTACCTGAACACATGGAGGCAAATAAAATTTCAATGAAACTGATTGATAAAAAAAACCAACTACCTGACATTTGGTAGGGCTGTGTCAGGTTTAAAAGTAGATAAAAAAAAATTTCGCCAAAGTTAACTTTGCGTGTATGTAGAGTTAAAAGAACGAAATTAAACAGTAAGATTTGTTGATTTAAATTATGTTCAAGCATTACTCATGATAACAAGTTTTACGCGAAGTGATTTATCCGTCATCTCAAAGTGTAGCCTACACTTTCGTGCAGTTTCCTCAGAACGTTTGGTTTTCAAAATGGGGCGGTAGGAGATTGAGCGGACGCACTGCAGCATGCTCGGCAATCTAAACCCTAAAGTGACCGGGAATTGTGATTTGGCAACGTCCACAGATTATGCGAACTTTTTCAGCAGTTATGAGTGATGTTGAAAACTAAAAAATTATTGTGAAGCAATAAATATAACGATTGTACGCACAATGCGAGTTTTACAGTAGAAAAAGCATTTGGTGTTTGGAAAAGTAGCCTTATTTGATTTTTGCTGAACAGCAGAACGTTGAATGAGTAGCAGAAAAAAATAATGCGCTTTCGGTGCCTCGTTTAGTGAAAGTGTACAATTTTTCAACGAAACTAGTTTCACATAGGAGACAGATTTTTTAGTTAGAAGGCAAAATTACGGATTTGCGTTTGGAGTATTAGGAAACGTCATATAATACGTCCGATGTCTAGCAGTATATACTGTACCATTCATAAGCGCAATTTTTTTGTAAAATGTGAGGGGGACAGCCATAGGTGGCGGAACCCGGGGGGCCCGCATGGGCCTAGGCACCCCTCTTTTATTTCTGGGGGGGCCTGGCCCCCCAACTTTTAAGTTTTAAATTTTGCCTAAATAATATTAAGTAACACAATTAGTATTGGGTCCATTGTTAAAGTAAATCGTTTAGTGAAAAAAATGTTGCAGAATTTTGGCGTACGTCTATGTTCTGCATTGCTGTTGTTGAACAGTGTTGCCAGATGGTGTAATACAACACAGTGTTTTACAAAAATGGTGTAATTTTACGTGCTTATATGCATGAGCATCGGAAGAATTTTATCCAGGGGGGGCACCAATGGATTTTTCCAAAAGTTTTTCTAGGGGGTCAAAAAGTGGTGAAATTTGTTTTTTACCACTCGAAACAAAGAAAACGTCCTTTTTTGCTGAGATTTTTTAATTCCTGCCCCCCTCCGACACCCATGCTTGTGTGTAGGAAAACGTTCGTGACACACCATTAAAATTGGTGTAATTTCAAGCGTTTTAACACCATTCCAAATAGTGAAATTTTGCTGAATCTTATACGTAAAATGAAATGTTTGATAGATCAATTTCAATTGTGTTTTTGTTTTTGCATTGACAACACTAAACAGCTATATTTATTTCTGCATTGGCAACACAATTGGCGTCCTCACAGAAAACGTACTAGTTGCCACATATGCTTTGTCTTATCTTTGCATTCCGGTATCTAAGCCAGTTGTAGAATGAGTATTCAGTCATGTTACTTCTATGTCCAAAATGTGGAAAAGTTGTGATTTTGAATGTGACAGGTATTAACGCTGTGTCATTTTGCCTGTTGTTTATGCTGTGTTCTCGATGTTTTTAACAGCCCAGTGGCGACTCCAGCACATGGGCTCCTTATGGGGCTTGACCCGAGTCTTTGATTATGATTTATAATGGAGAATGTAAGCAAGCTTGCTTGCTTTGTATATTTCTGCCACCACCATCGGTCACACTTCACAAAGTTGCTAACACGGTCTCTTTTCTTTGGGCTTTGTCACTGTTCATATGTTTTCGTTCCAAGTCTGGCCTTTAGCGTTCATTTTGCAGGTGACCTGAATAAAACAATATCATTCGTAGTATGCGCTCTCTCGACTTCGTTCGCTCGCCCTTTACTCGGGCTCAACCATTAGAGCCCGAGCCACAGGTGGCGGAAACGGGGGAGCCGCATGGGCCTAGTCCCCCAACTTTTATTTCTGGGGGGGCTTGGCCTCCCCACTTTTAAATTTCGAATTTTGTTTAAATGAGTTTAAGTAGCACAGTTAGTATTGGGTCCATTGTTAAAGCAAACCGTTTAATGAAAAAAATGTTGCAGAATTTTGGTAGTATTTTGTCAATATTATTTGTAATATGGCAGGATTTCGTAATTGTTTGGCAGAATACACCGTGTACAGTCTGTCAACCTGCTATAGCCTGTTTACCGCATTGCTGTTGTTGAATAGTGTTGCCAGATGTGGCAATACAACACATTATTTTACAAAAATGGTGTAATTTTACATGCTTGTGTGCATGAGCGTCGGAACGATTTTTTCCAGGAGGGGATTTTCCAAGGGCCGCTTGTGGATTCTCCAAAAGTTTTTCTAGGGGGCCAAAAGTGGTGAAATTTGATTTTTACCGCTTGAAACTAAGAAAGCAGCATTTTTGCTGAAATGTTCAAATTCCTGCCCCCCTTCCGACCAGGCCCGTAACCAGCTTGGAACACCAGGGGAGGCGAAGGGTTTTCTGAGAGGGGTCCAAATTTTTTAAACTATGTCCAACACTTTTTTCCAAGGGGGAAGAAAAATTTTTCAGGTGGGTTTCGCCCCCCTAGTTACGGGCCTGCTTCCAACACCTATGCTTGTCTGCAGGTAAAAGTTCGAACCACACCATTTAAAATTTGATGTCATTTCAAGCGTTTTAACACCATTCTAAATAGTTAAATTTTGCTGAATCTTATGCGCAAAATGAAATATTTGACAGATCAATTTTCTGTGTTTTTGTTTTGCATTGGGAACACTAAATAGCTCTATCTTATTTTTGTATTGGCAACACAATTGGCATCCGTACAGGCAACTTGCTAGTTGCTATATGCTTTGTCTTGTCTTTGCATTCCGATATCTAATGCAGTTGTAGCATGAGTAGTCAGTCATGTTCCTTCTGTTTTCAAGATGTGGAAAAGTTGCTATTTTGAATTTGTTTAAGACAGATATCAATGCTGTGTTATTTTTGCCCGTTTTTTAAATGTGTTCTTGGTGTTTGCAACAGCACAGTGACGACTCCGGCACACGGGCTCCTAGGACTTAGCCCGAATCTTCGATTACGATTTATATCAGAGAACGCAAGCTTGCTTACTTTGTATGTTTATGCCACCACCCACGGTCCCATTTCAATAAGTTGTTGACTCGGACTCTGTTATTTGGGCCTTGTCACTATTCATATATTTTCGTTCCATGTCTGGCCTTTCACGTTCATGTTGCAGGTTACCTGAATAAACAATATCATTCGTAGTAGGTGTTCTCCAGTCCCGATGCCACGGCGGGGCTTTTGTGGGCTTAGCCCACCAAACAAACTTCAAGCCTCCCCAAATTGAATTACGAAGCACTATAAATCGGTAGTTTTTATCAAATTTCAGAATGTCAATCCCCCCTGAACAAATGAAAAGCCCCCCTACTGAAAACTTTCTGGCGACTCTTCTGGTGTTCTCTCGATTTCGTTCCCTCGCGCTTTACTCAGGCTCATCTATTAGAGTCCGAGCTGCCCTATGCAAATAATTATTTTTTAAAACATAATTAATATCGGATTTAATGTTTTTTGAAGCAATGGATTTGTATAGAACATTGCATTTGAAGTCCAATACAATATTGCATTTGAAGTCCAATCCAAGTTCCCATTTCCAGAATAATTTCAAACGAACGAAAAATTGTCCAATAGCTCGGGCTAATATGAATGAGCCTGGTAAGCAGAGGGCTCACTGGCGTTATCATTGGTCTGTGACGTACGTTACTCAAGAATGGAGAGGTTATCACGAGAAATTCTCATTTATTGTTACGTAACAACTTACGTCACAAAGCAGCATTATTGCCAGCCAGAATGAAAGCAATTTGAAATTTTAGTAAAGCAAGCCTCGAACGGTTTTATTCAGTCAGAATAAATCGTATGAGCCCAAGTGACGCTGTTTACCTGGGTCGCCCCTGTAACAGCCTTTTTGAATTTCAGGTGGTTCATCGATACGTTTTCACAGTGGTGTAATTTTGTCTAAAATGGCGTAATTTAAACCTTCATATGATGCATCGGTAATGACGTCATATTTCAATGCTTGTGACGTCACAGTTGCCAATTCAAACCACAAAAACTTTCTATAGATTTTCTGCCTTGCACTTGTGCCCACCACTTTGTGAAAAAGGTTCCGTCACCCATGGGAACAGCTTGGTGTGAAATCAATATATTACGAAACCTAAAGAGAAAAATGTGGGCTACATGGCATATTATATCCCCACTGTCTGAAAAAGTGGGGGGGACGCGTCCACCTAATTGCGCCCATGGTACCATTGACAACACAAAGTAACGCAGATGCTTCGAAATGTTTCAAATGAAGAAAGAGGGGAGCAAACAAAAGATATTGTTGAGTAATTTCAGGAAAATGTTTGCAAGATAAATATAAAATGTACAACTTCGTCGGCGAAGATTGCAAAGCAAAGTGCGCAAAAACTTGAAAGTTGGTGCAAAATTTTAAAAGCGTGACAACTTCAACATTCGAAAGTAAATTTTTCTGCGTATTGGATTTATTATAATGATTTGATGCTCGATCTCCAGTGGTGGTTTGATACACTGCAAGAAACATGACGAGATGTTTCGGTACAAAAATGACCGGCACCATTTACTAGGTTTGCTGACATGCAGTGCAATCCTTCGAATACAAAGAAGTTTAGCGTTCTATGCGCGTTAATGTTAAGCCGTAAAAAAATTCATTTTCAATTTGGTCGGTTTTCAAGAGCGTTTTCCAAGGTGCTTAGTGAATGAAACTATAGAACACCTTCGGTTCAAGTAGGAGGGTAGCGCAGCAAGACCGTTGAATTGTAACACTGTATCAAAAACATTTCGATTTGGGCAAAATACGTAACGCAACAACTGATTATGTTCCTTGAAAAGCAATAGTGGATGTCTGTAATCGCATAGATTACGTTGCTCACGATTGGCATCGCTTAGACAAACTGGCGATTTATATTCAACGTTGCTGCACATTTTCTGTTCAGCGAAAAATTTGGTATTTCACGGGTGCAAAAATTTTGTTGCTGGGCTTGTGACCGTTGCAAGCATCTAAGAAAATGCAAATGGTAATGAAAACAGACAACCCTAATATTAAGGTGGATTAATAACATTGTCATTCACGGTTCTCAAAGACGATATTTTTTTCATAAGACTAAAATCGTCAGATTAGAAGAAAGGGAATTATGTAGTTGTTTTGAGTTTATTTAGTACAATCCGAGGCACAAAGCTCAAAGTTAAGACCCCTGCAATCATGCTTGCAATAATAGCGTTTCCCCAAATTAACTGCAATGTGAAAGAAACGCTGTGACGCCTGTAAGAAAAAGAACGTGCGATGTAGCAGAAAAGCGACTTCTCATTATACCAAGCTGAGTTACAAGAATTGTTTCGTGTTGGTTTGAACGAAATTAAATACGACAGCGTAGATATCAACCACCATTTTTATCTGCAGTAACATGTTGCAGCAACAGACATCAAAGCACTTTACAAAAAACAAACGACACTTCAAGCAGTGGCGTACCTAGGCTTTCCCGCGCCTGGGCACAAGCTCAGCTTAGGCCAGCGTTTCTCAAACGTTTTTGTTCCATCGCCACCTTTTCGTTCTCAGCACATCGTTGTCATCCCCCAAGCCTGATAAAGCAAACACAAGCATGGGCGTCGGAAGGGGGGTGCAAATTTTGAAATTTTTAGCAAAAAAAGGTTGTTTTCTTAGTTATGAGTGGGAAGAAAACAATTTCACCATTTTTGCTCCCCCCCTGGAAAAATATTTCTGACACCCATGAACACAAGGTTGTATTTTGCGACAGTGGCGTAACTGACGGGGGAAGGGGGGCGAGCCGCCACCTGACAAGTTAAAAGTAAAAACTGGGACCTTTTTAAGTAATATTTGCATATTTAGTAATCTTTTGGTTTTCAGTAGGTTGTTGTTTTTGGCGTTTTTTCGGAGTGTTTTCGTTTTTTTAGCTATTATATATGTCCACGACATCCGGATCCACTGTCATTTCTTAACTTTTTTTTCTGAGTATTGGCCCCCCTACGGTGGCCAGTTGGCCCCCGTCAGCCCCTCTGACTAAAACTTCTAATTAAGCCACTGGAAATCGATGCATACCATGGTCCCCAGTTCAGTGTGATGAATGTGCTTAGCGGCCTTTCAAAGCTTCGAAATATTGGCAGACATTTCAGTGAGGTACAGTCGTAGATCATCTCGCTTAAGCAGTTAAAAAAACATTTATTATGACTTTGCTGTACTGCTGTGAAGAACGTTTCGCTTTTTCGTTCAACATTAAGTGTTTTGCCATGCAGCTACTATAGACGTTCCCTGAACCTGCGACCAAACTGCCGGTTACCTAAGTTCATAAAGCCAGCTTCAAATCGTGACAATTCAAAATATTTTCACCAAAAAGAATCCTACGGTTAGCGCTTAGGGCAAGTAATGTGGCATCAAGCCCGTAACTAGAGGGAGGGCGCAGGAGTTGAAGACTCCCCTAAAATTTTCATCTCCCCCTGGAAAATTGTGTTGGACATAGTATAAAACTAATTGGACATAGTTTAAAAAAATTGGGCCCCTCTAAGAAAACTCTTCGCCCCTCCTTGTGTTCCAAGCTGGTTACGGGCCTGTGTGGTACAGGCACAGAGTGAAGCAAAGAACAGTATGTTACGTCAGAACTAGTGAAAAAGCTGCATGCTCTTTCGTGAAAGTTTTGAGGCTTCAATAAGCCATTTGCCATACAAACACCTCAGAAAAATTTTGATTTCTGCGAAGACGTATAGTTAGCACAACATTTATATAACTATTTTTAGCCAGTTTTCCACAATTTGCTTATGGACCACGTGTGTGTGAGCCAGTTCTAACATAGTTAAAAATATCAGGAGCAAAACTTCTCGAAGAGTACTGCAGCCGAAAAGAAGTTGTTAGTAGAACAGACATTGGGCCGATATTTTTATTGGTGCACTAGCTTTTGTTAAATTTTGTGCTATTTTGTACATTTTTGCTAACTCTGGAAAATCGCCGCACCCTCATTTGATATTGTTTCTCCAAAGCCGAAAGTTTCATCTATAGGTGCTTTCAAAGTTACAATCAACTTTGCATAAAACTTTTCAAGGAATGTTCTCAAAAATATTCGTTTCAAAAATAATCTCAATAAATCTCTTTATCGAGTACCCACTATACCTATGTGACATGGACCATGACTTTGCAAAATAAATCTTTATTCATACGTTTCTTGTTTTGGAATGTTTCTTTACACATTTCGTGTTCTGGCGAAATCACAAACACTGATACAGAGACCGGTAGTGCCTACTTTGATCATAAAACCATTCATGCCCGTTTTTGATGAAGGCTAGTTATTTTGAGTTTGGAATTTAACTACCTCATAAACACATCTAATGACCTTTGAGTTTTTTTTCCTCGCACACATATCTCGAGACAGCAATGGTGAGTTTTACACAATGGAGGAAATACATTTTGTGCTGTGAGTCCAGCTCAATCACATTTTTCGTTTAACCGTTCAATAGACTAAAAATATATATTTTCTGGAGAAAAAAACAAATAATAACAGATTACCTACCTGGACGCGTACACAAAGCAGATAAGATGTTTTGTGACCTATTTGAAATTTTTACCGAAAAAAAATATAGTTAGTTAGATAACAAAAGAGTTGAATTTTTGTTTCAAAAGTTATATTTTTTGAAAAGTCTGTTGAAACACACATTCAGTATTCATAAAAATTCTCAGATTACCCAGCAGTCACCAAATCAAGTCATGTTTGCGCTGCAATTACACAACAAATGATCTACAGTCACCACAACTCTGTAATCATTTTGTAGTTACCATTTCTTGCAGATCATTCGAAGGCGGTTTTGGAATGGGACAAGTTTTTTTACGTTCTCCAAGATTTTCAGCAGAAATAGCTATTTTGTCTGTCGCTGTGATGCCAGAGATTTTTGCCTACTGGCTGTCGAAATTTATACTCCAGTGGTTCGTTGTACAGCCTTCTTCGTGTTTACAAGCATGTGCTCCAGTATAGCTTGATGTTGCCGTAGGCTTTCTTTTGCTTCTGTATCCATGATGGCATATTGTTCAATTTTTTTTATTTTTCCTGCTATAACCTATTCATGATTTATTTTCTGTAATTCAGGGATTATGTGAGAACTCAGAATGACCAAAAATTTAAGTCATTTTTAGTCTGAGTAAAACAAAAGTTGTGCACTGTCGACAACTTCCAGCTTTCAATAAAATATATGATATGACTTGCCACAGATTTTGTGGTGCTGGTCTTTTTCCTCTAAAAATTAATTGAAATTTTTTTCTTGGAGCTTGATGCAGACCTTAGAATGAGAATTTTTGTGTCAATCATGTGTAGAGAGAATTTCACATTCAATTCTTATAGCTAAATATCCGTAATAGATATATTAAGCTAGAAGCCTGAGGTACGTCTTCAAGCTTGCTCTTTGTAATCGGAGGAACCTAGTTTTTCCCATCAGTGCAAAATGAAACTCTATGAACAAGGTTTTACACAGAACAAATATTTAGTTTTTACCAATTTTCATTTCTTGCGTCGAGGCATGGGTACAAGGGGAGGGGTTCAGGGGATGCGACCTCACCAGATCCACAAAACTAAAATTTTATATAGGGATCTAATTTAGAAAAGTTTTTTAATGTTTTCCTTGTCTCTCTTCAATCTTCACGTCAATTTGTAATATGCGTAAGATATCGTTGTTTTGCGCTATTTTTATTTAGATTTTTAAAATAAGATGTAAACAGATTTTTTAAATAAGATGTAAAGACTGACGATGTGTAGTGTTACGTGAAATCGATTTCTTATTAAAAGTTTGCCATAGATTTCTTGCTTGTTTCACCTGTGGAGTGAAGTGAATGCATACAGGTATGTGCAAGTTGGAATCATAACAAAAAGGTGAAAGCAGAGCCCAGTCGGCTGATTCCTGGAAAGCCTACATAAAACCTAGAGCTTTCAATTAACGTCAGCCACATGACTTTTTGACCTTTCTCGACATTCTATAGTTATTACAGTATTTTATGCCTGGTCCCATATTTCCAGAAGCTGACATTTGGTTTGCTGCAGTTGTGTGCTGGCACATTAGATTAGGCTGCTGGATGTGAGAACATGCTTTCCTAGAAGACCTGCTGGTTGAGTAGTGCTGCATGCACAAGTAGGACGTTCTTCTTTAAAGGCTTATGTAACGAGTTTGGCTGAAGATGAAAGCATGGCTATTTGGAAAAGTTCATCATGGCTATTTTAAAGTCTGCGGGTTTTACCTTGTTGTTTCTAATACGGTTTTAGACTTTATACAGCTTCCAAGTTTTGCCAACTTCAAGGTACGGTTCTACAGTTTTTATAAAACAGACAGTTGTGGTTAAGACGCAGCGGGAGTTAAATTTGCAATAATATATACCCATGGAAAAATAGCTGATATCATCACTTCAAAATTGCTCTCAAATTGTTCACCTTTGCTTCCACTGCATAACATTTTCTCTCCCAATTGGCATAGCAACACAGTGCAAATATTTTGAACACATCGCCACACCAAACTTTTCTTTCCTTGCTGCTTCTAGCATATCGCAATCTTTGTAGTCGAGGAATTCGCAACACAGGTAAGTTCACTGTTTAATCTCACAGTGAGATACTGTAAATTTCAGATTGCATAAAAACGTCTATTTGCAAAAATGGTCGCCTCTGTCTACTTGCTAATCTACGAAAATTCATTTAAGTAAGAATTTGACTCTTGAGTCACGAGAAATTTGGAAATTAATTAGTCGATTTTTCCAATTATTTATGACCAGACTGATAGAATATTTCAGGCAAGGCATATGTAATAATTTGAAAAACAATTTAATGTCAGGTACTGTAGTTGCGGAAACCACCACAATGCACGTGAAATTTCTACGTTTGTGTTGACTACGAAATACCTGACCTGCTGTTCTCGATGAAGCAGCAACAAAATGTTTCGTTTTCCTGCCCTGTATGTTGGTTTCTGCTTACTTTGCTGCCCTGTGTAGTTTCCTGATCGATAAAACATCACTGAACACTTGATGATTGTTCGATTAGGTCATGTTTAAAAAACACTTCGATTGGAAAAAAGAAAATTGTGGAACCACGAGAACGACCGCGATCTGCATGCGGATGCGATAATTGTAACTTTTAACAAAACGAGATAGTATTATGTGGATCGAAAATCAACACGAATAACAACAAGAATAAAAGAGGGAAAAAGAAAAACTTGAGTGAACTGTTCGTTACCGATTGGTCATTACTAGCAACCACGTGTATGAGCCAGACTGGTCCTGCGCAATGCGGGAAAAAATCACAGGCAATTACAACAGATAAGTTTCTTATAGGTATAAGAAATAGAGTTGGCATAACCATGATAGGATAGAGCTTCTGAAATCCTTATCTATAGGCCGTAGAAAAGCGGTGAAAAAAGTTCTCCCACCAAAACTCAACATATCATCGTTTTCGATTTCTGCGACAGGTGGGCTAGGCACGGATTTCTCAAATTTCCTTTTTAAGGCGTAGAATCCAGCAGTTGTTGAAAAACAGCAGTTGTTGGAACTTGGTTGTTTCGTCAACGGGTATTTAAATTACTGGAAGTAGTATTTAACCTTTGCAGAGGTCAGGTGCAATGCCATCGACATATCACGTTCACTTTGCGAAATCCACTTAGGCTCTCCATCATGTCGAGCAATCAGCAAGCATAGAACTACACAGACAAACGCTGACATGCAAGTAGTTTAACATTGTACTAAGCATGTTTGCCTATGTTTTTTTGTGACAATCACGCTGTAGCATAAGTCTATCGTTCTCGCGAGCGATTCGTCAACACGTTTCAGTGACACCAAGTTTTCGTTTCCCCTTGAGACACGTCGCACGGAATGGGATTAACACGTGTTCAATCGCATTATCGCCTCCCTGAGGTAAAATTCCCGAAAACAGCCTCGACGATGCCTTTTGCGTTCGGTTTGTTTCCTGATTGGAGCTGTAATCACAGGCTGTGACTCCGAGCAAAGGCACACATTTGCCATCGCGTATGGAACAAGTTTAAGCAAGATTTGCTCAACTGGGTAGTGACAGCATTTCAAAGGGTCATTTTCGAACGTCCTGGATTGTTTAATGCATTTGAAATATTCCAGCCCACAATTTTGTGATAAATCGCCGTCAACTTGTGCGGGCTCATGCGCTCTAAATTTGCTTCGGTTTTAAATAGCACCAAATTACTGTCGCATTTTCTGTAACGTTCCAATGCTAGCATGTGTACTACCACAGCAAGTGCGCAGGGATGACCAGCAAGACTGACGTTCTTGTTTGTGTTTTGAAATGTGTAATAGGAACCAAGATTTAACATAGCGTCAATGCAATCTGATGTACCTGAGATGACAAAACAGTTCAAAATGCAGCCATTGCTTGCAAAGAAAACGTGCAGTATTCCCGTGTGTTTAGAAAACCCTGTTGCTCATCAAACCAATGAAGTGTATTATGTCCGCTTGGTGTCGCTTGCGAGACATAATGAAACGTTTGTAGCACGAGAAAAGGCAGCATTTTATCGAAAAGTGCCCGGATTCACTCAAAAACGTAAGAGTTTCTTCGAAAACAGTGACTGGTATGGACGGGAGATTTTCTAGTCAGCACCTTTGATGGTGTTCGTCGTCCGGTAGAATGTTGAACGCAGGATACGTTGTGCATTAAGAGACACGTAGGCTCATGCAGGTGCTGAACAAAGATGATTGATGGAGGCACTGCCTAAGATGATGCTGCATCTCGTCGCTCACTGTTGCTCACATGGCTGTAACACAAAAACATTTTATGATGTTGAGAAACTTTCGCTTGATCCCAACAAGAAATTCAAGCAAACTGAAGCAGATGAGACGAAACATTTTCTGTTACGTGTTCACTTGATCTGCTGACAAATTGCTTGCAAAACAAATACAGTATATTTGGTCTAACTGTTTCAACCTGATTTTCACCGCTTCAGACGCAATGGCACCTTGCCACAACCTCTTATTTGCCTGCGGTAATGTTTTGACAATGAAGCTGTGAGATTTTTGGTCACTTAGTCAGGCGACCGGACTGAGCAAGCGCAACGTCTCATTTGCATAGAATTTACTTGTTTATAGGTCACTTCAGTGAAGTTGGGTTGGAAAGCCGATCACGTTTTTATCAAAACAGGCAAGTTCATCATTTCTTGTAAACGTTGCAGAGAAACAGCTGCAATCAACCGTATTGGTACTTTGTTGTTGCTGCGGGGTGGTTGGATCGGAGAACAGAAACGCGGTGCCAATCGGCGGCGTGCGGGAATGCGATAAATATCTGCGTAGCCAGAAGAGCGCAAGATATTCGTCTATCGTAATGACCGCGGGAGCTAATATAGTAATAATGACCGATAAGTCGTTCGGTAGTAGAGCTTTGCACGAACGATTACCGTTAAGTTGCGGCGTTATTGAAGTTACCGCAAGCCATGACCAACCAGTGCGTTTGTTTTCCTCAAAAAGCACCATTTCAGCCGTTATTAGGATTGCTGAATTTGGTCTTAAAACTGATTAGTGTTTAATGACTCTTTTACATGCTGCTTCCTTGCTTATGTGGCTCTTGGGGTTAAATGACATCAAAAGTACCGAAACTTGAATTCACTCAAAACAAAGGTAAATATTAAAGCAAGACTTGAAACATGAAGTAGCACTAACTTGACCAGTATTAGGAAAAAACGTAGATATTACATACACTTGATAAAAGCTGCCAAACGTTTATGCCGTTCCTTACAATGCACAAGACGATGGCTCAGAATTATACATATTTTTCTGTTATTGATATTCTGAGGCAAATATGCAGTGTTGCAAAGGGGAGACATAATGGTCCACGACGGTATTCAAATAACTTGACTTGCTCCAATGATTTTATGCAACTGGAAAAATCTTTTAACTCTTAGGCTGGGTAGGTTCATTCTCAAGACTTTTAAAACTATCTTCTTTACCATCAATTTTGCAATCTTGAGATGAAATGAACTCACTTCTTGCTATACTTCGAAAGAGCAAAAGTAAAAAATTTAGTAATGTTTTGATTACATGTCTGTAGTTCTCTTCTACCTATTACTAACAAACAAGTTCTTGAAACATTAAAATTCATCAGCATCTTACGAAGCAACAAGTGACTTGCAAATATACTATCGAAGTGATAACTGCTTTTCCTGCGAAACTACAGTATAGCACTGACTTTTCTCCTAAAATCTTTTTTGTCCTCGCTTTGTTCATAGTGGCGGTGGTTTGCTCTTGCACAGCAGTATTTGGCGACAAGTTTCAAAAATTATTTGATACTAACTCTAGATTATTCGGTACCTCACTCCATTTGCGTGTTTGTGCAAAACAGATTTTTAGCCGAGCCGCATTCACGACAAAAGGCATGGCTATGCAAAGTTTATTTGTTATCGCGTGCTGCATTTTTGCAAAGGATGACGTGACGTGTACACTGCGAATGTTCATGCGCCTATCCGCGACAGAAGCTGATCATTGAAAATCCACGCGAAATCGGTTTTGCCGGAGTCACAACGTCGCCGCATCAGGGATCATCTTCAGTGAAACGCTTCTCTGTTGAAAGGCCCTGCGAAGGTCTGCAAAACGACCTTTACGTCGCGCGGGAGCCGTAGGTTTGGCGCCACCGATCGGAGCGCTGCGTCGGCCGCCGACTATTCGGCCAACCGAGGACCTTCAGTTTTTACGGAGATGTCGCTGCAGATTACTAAACAAACAAGTCGCCGAGTCGAGAATTGAAAGCGAAGTCCTTGGCATCATGCACGGCGCTTTGGTGAAAGGATTGATCGCCACCTGTGGCATTCACAGGCTGCAGCGCACCAACTTGCCGAACGCGTGAACTTGCATCTTTATCTCTTAGGTCGTGGTTTTCAGTCGCGTTTTTTGTTTGCCAACTCTAATGCGAAGAAAACTAAAGATTACATGAAAACATCGCCTGCAAAACATGACTGCAATCACCAAAAGCATGCGTTCAACATGAGAAGTTGGCGTTACTACATTAATCTCCCAGCAAAGTTCACTTTTTTCATTTTATTGTTCTGTTTTACCTTATTCCATTTTTTTATTCAATGGCATTTTTCGCCAGCGAGACCTGAATCCGCACGTGGAGCTTGTTCTTAAGTAGTGCCTACAAGATAAAATTTTCCACTTCAGCGACCCGGTGCCTGGCAGGGGTTGGTGGTTACCTCCGAAAGGTCGGCGGCCTTCGTTCGTGCTTTTCGGCCTTCACAAGCGAAATTCCCGAGCGCGTTGTTTATGTATAAGAAAAAAGCAATCGTCGACTTATAACGACTGCCGGGAGATATGGAGAAATTAGTGCTGGCGTCAAATGCATCCACGCGAAACCGCACGCAAAGCACCAGTCTTCCTTATCACCACGCATCTCCGGAGTCGCAATTAACCTTCATTCTCAGAGTTGAAAGGGACATAGACAATGTGTTCAGGCATATTCGATATTTCGCAGATTTCATCGATTTACAATGAACGATAAGACGCAAGCTGACATTTGTCGCGCACTTTGCGCATTTTCGCTGTTGACATTGTACTAGTTTTTGAAATGGAATCGTATGATTAATTGTGAAAGAAAACGCCACTCCAGCCGTCTATCCTGACCTAGTGTCTGTATTTGTTGTCTACATTATTTACTGATTGGTATACCGTCAACGGTTTTCATTCTAATTTGTGAAGCCTCCTACAGTATCACTGATTTGAAAGCACTCTAACATTTGAGCTTATCTAAGAAAAATTCCTTCACCCAATCTCAGTATTTAAAATCTTAACCTCTGGCCTCCTAATAACCACTACGCTATTCATTAAGTTGTGTAGATTATGTAACGAATCAAGGAAGATGGAAGCTAGTATAAAGTTATCTGCAACTGTCAAAAAACGTTTGTTAGTCTTCCTAAAATTACAGTAACTTATAGCAAAACTACCAAGATTTTCTTGCAATAACTGTTGGTGAAGCTCACGTTATCATGAAGAGGAAATTCCAAGCACGCCCAAGCTTTTGCACAGCTTCATTAATTTAATTTTCAGAGTTAGGTGCTTTAGTCCAGCTAGCAAAATTGCACGATCGCAATCTGGGCTAAGCTATTTGTAAAATCTTTTTGAAGGCTGAATTATTTAAAGAACGTCTGCGCCTGCCGGCTATTGCAATCGCTCTGATCACACGAGTGGTTTGTCATATCATAGTTCATCGGCAGTTCACAATATTGAATTACTTAACGGATCTATTCTGCACGCCATGGGTGTAGTTTTGCGCTCGGAACAGTAATGCGTCCTTTGCAGCAGTAAAACAATAAATTTCGTTTTTGCTTGCTGTAATAAACGGCAGATTGTTTGCGAAACATTGCAGCAAAGACAAAAAAAACAAAATATGTGTGTTGTTTGAAACCAGTAAAAGTTGTGGAAGCTACAAAATTCTGATCTAAAAGTTGTTTTGCAAACCTGACACTGCGATCACCCGTTTTTAAAAAACTCTATTCAAATTGGATAAATGATTCAGTGCAAGTGGAAACAAGGAGCAAGTTTGCAAAACTTTTCGAAAAAAACAATTTTTCCACTAAGGAAAAAACTTTAAAAATCAGGAAACCACCGCTGTGGCAGATTACAATCTATGCTTATAAGTAGCAAATCAAAACACTCTGCCTGCCTACCTGCCAGGTGACATTCCAACATCTACGTTTGTTCCAGCGCTTTCCGGAGAGCCTGCAACAAGGAGAAAATTTATCTTTTTCTGCAATAACAAATGCGCAATGAAAGTATTTTAATTGGATATGGCAAGATTTGACTTTTCTGCTTTAATCAAGTCTCAATAACGGAACCAATTCTTTGGCATTGTCTTTCGGATTACTCAGTTTTCCTTCCCATGTTTTTCCGCACAATCTTTTGGAAGTTTTTGGATTTTGTCAAAAGCAAGGGAAAATGTTATCAATTTCAAAGCATGACATTTGATTGATTTGACGAAATTAATACCAAAGAGAGAAATATCAACCATTATTCTTATGTGAACCTGTGTTGATTTTGTTTGTGTTACCAACCACAACGTTCAGCAATAACAATTAATCTTGTTATAAATCGCGTGAGAGATCTCAGTATACGCCAAGAACACTTCGTACGAATCATTTACCGATGGTGCAAGGGCACATACTGCGACATACTCCACACCAGTGGCCCTGCTCGACGCTTTCACTGGCCCCATGGGAACCGAAATCAAACGACAGTCCATTGCCTTTCCGGAAAAGCCGCTGAATTTCTAGCAGCGAAATTGCATTAAGCGGCCTGTTCGGGCAAGATTGCGAATTCCTGAGGCGCCTGGATCGGACAATGAACGCGACGGTTGGTTGTTTGACATTTTGCGTTGTTGCATGGAACAGCAGAGCGGTGATGACCTTTAAGTGACCGGCGCACCCGAAGTTTGTAAAAAGCTGCGATCTTTTGCGAAAAGGGAAAACGTCAACGCGTTGCTCCTTTTCTTGGTCACTGACATCACGATTGCTCACTTGTTACTGCCGAGCAGTGAACTTGTTTTCTTCGAGCCCGGCGATTTAGCTTCACTTTAATGTTTGCAATCTTTGAGACTTAGACTTGAGTACTAATCACAATTTCAGTTTTTTTCCGCTGATCTTGATTTTAGGATCGAATTGCTGGATGCCCATTGTACAATCAATGCGTGAATACCCCCTTAGCACAACATGCAATTTTTGCGTTTTCAACCGCACTTTGTTTTTTCATAAGGTGATAGTTTTCAAACTTTTCGGGAATGAGCACTTTTAATCGTGTTTTCCTATGGGCAGAAGTTCTAAAAATAAACTCTTTCCTATTTTCATCACTTTTGCCTGAATTACAATTGGTAGCGCAACTAGAGGGGCCACGGAGCTGGTGCTGCCCTTAATGACTTGTTCGCCTTCAAAATCCGGTGTTCACACTCAAATTAAAGGAGCAAAAACTGCAGTTATTGAGATTTCCCAGCTTCGGTGAGGAGTGTATAGTCATTTTTTTACCACGTAAATAGATGCATACATTCATCGATTTTAAGAACAAGGAATTCCCAAACTTTTTAAGGGTTGTATAATTTCATCAGCTTATCAAAATCCCGACTACGACCTGGATCACCATTGTGATTGGTAAGAAACTCATTTTCCGTTGAGAAGAATCGACAACGCCGTCAAAACCACTAATTTAGGCTAATTTAGGTCAAGATTCAAAGTCGTTATATTTATAAAACATCACTGACACGGTCTATTGTTCAGCATAGACAACACTCAATTGCAAACTTGCGAAAAAAATTGGCGTCGATTTTTTCATACTTACAGACAAAGCGGGTTTTATGGATCGATGGAGACAGCGATGTCCCAGGAAGAGATTGCTTGACGTCATTAAATGCCGCTCTACCGTTTATGGAAAGATGGCGTGGTCGATGGTCAGCGGTGGGTGCATCTTGGGGGAAATAATGCGCGGAGTAATCCGACGGACTGATGCTGGGCGCAGCGATTGCAGGAGGGGTTTGTGCGAAATAAGGCGCAGAACCAACCTGAGAGTTCCTTTGTGGCTGTTGCTGATAACGAGAAGTGGTGGGGGTGAGCGCAGTGGTCGGCGGTGATGTATTGGCACCCAGAGAAACCACCTCGCTTCGAGGATAGGAATGAATATTCTCAGCTGTTGAAACAAGGTGGTCCGCACTACGCTGATCGTAAAACGGCGCACTGTAATTGCCGCTAAAATGTGGCGGGCCTCTGGTGTAATACTCTGGGCAAGCGGCGTGTCCGTACATTTGGTAAGCAGGGCTCGCATCGAGGGGACGCATAGGTGGAGCGTTTGGACTACGAACCGGTGGTTCTGCAGCACGATGGAGGGAAGGATAGGCGCCGTGTGGCATGTACTCCAGGCCTTGGTGCGAATGTCTTTGGTATTGTCTGCCTGGCACTACAGGATGCGAATGGTAGTCACGGTCGGGAGGGGTCCCCGCCCCCTCACTTTGTCTTTCTGCAGGCTCGAGGCCGCTGCCTGCGTGACAGTGAACTTCCGATGATTGAGGCAGGGAGTTCGGGTAAGCATTATCGTTCCACTGCTGGCCATGAGGGTAATGATACTGCGTGGGCATGTTTGGCTCAGTTGCTTCCCTTGCCGACGGTGGACTGACTGCAGACGAATGGTGCCGGTGAACCAATGGATATTGATCGGCCACGAAATGCGAGTTGTACTGGTCGCATTCACCATCTCGACTACCATCCAATCTCTCTGACTTGAAGCTACTCCCCCCCTGACCTTCACTTGCCGGGGACCAAATAGCGCTGCTGGGAGTGTCAGTGGTGTCGTAACCTGGCCGGTTGGGATCGCAGGGCATCGATGTAAAGCTGCTGCCTTTTGCTGGAACTGCTTTTTTCTCGTCGTCTCCGGCGTATTGCTTTCCGATGTCGGCGCCGGGGAATTCCCTTCTTTCTTCGTCCAACCGTTCTGATTGGTCAAAAGCGTTGTCTTCATTCGCGTTCGTTTTTTCGTGCTCCACGGAATCGTCTGAATCCGCTCCTCGATCGGCCTCTGACTTCACATCTGCAAACAAACTAGTGGCCGTTGCGCAGTGGAAACAGAATAACTTGTCTTACTTATAGGTTAAAGTGATAAAATGCGTTGCCATTTCTGGACTTTAGAAACTGAAGTCAAAATGCCAAAAAAGTTTGATGAACTTCCTACCGTTTTCAGATAACTTACTAATGTTTAGACTAGTCGTCTTTAAAGTTTTAATGCCTATAGCTCCAAGTCAAATTTTCGTCAATCTGGATATCCCTTTTCAACAAAGTTTAATAACAAAAAAATTGAATGAAATAAAACAGAACTGGTAAAGAAGTATTCACTAGAGTAGTAAGGAGAAAGTTCAATGCAAAGGCTGCATCGCAATCATCAGTACCAATCTTCTTCTTCATGTGGGTATATTGTTTCTAGATTGCTAGAACGAATGTAATGATGGAGTGTTAATACTAAAAAACTCAATGGAACAACACTGTTTATGATACAATCTGGATGGAAGCAAGTCAAGTTCTTAGAATGAGAACTTGAGCCCGGATTTGGACTTTATTTCCCAACACTGTTGAATACCCCAGCATCTAATCTCAATACCCTGAGGCAAACTTTAAGAATTCCTAGTTTAGACGAGTCTGTGTTATAAATCATACAACCAAGCACGAAAATGGTAGATGACACGTAACAGCGAATCCTTAGAATTTATTAGTTTCATCAGATTCTCACTTTGGTTTATGCAGCGGTTCGTGGTGTTGCTGTCGGGCAGCGAACATAGTCAAAAATTTTTCAAAATCGTTGCAAGCTGTAAATACCTCAGTTACTTGTGAAGCACGCATTGAAAAGCCGTGTTTGATTTTTTATCTTTTGTTGTGAGATGCTGTACAAGAATGTGTGAATTGCTTGGAATTTGCGAAGAAAGTCCGGTACAAGTCATCCTTGTGCAACGTCACTCAATCAACGGAAGCAACGGCACAGGATCAACACAAGCAATGCTTTATTAGAGACAGCCCGTGCAGCCATTTGCAAATCGCACTGTTTGGTCCGTCGCTCTGCACCTGAACTGAGAGAGCAGCACAGAGTATGATAGACCTCGTCCTGTGTTGGAAGAGAACAAAGCCATCGCCGTTTGCTTTAATCGCTTGTAATCGGGAAGGATTACACGCAGGCTTTGTCACGCGAATCGGCAATCCCAGTAATCGCAGTAAACATAATGCGGAAGACCAGCCAGTGCAGAATTACCGCGAAAAAGCAAACGGATCTCACTCAAAATGGCTGTCCGCTGGTTTGACGCGGAACACCAAAGTAAACACGCAATTCCGCAACACTTTTTATATCACACTTGCTTGGTGCTGAAAATTTGGGTCAAATGTTAGTTAGATCTACTTATAAAACTGCAAATGGGCTTGCTGAATTAATGAGCAACCAAATAGCTTAACTTTGCACCTTCTAATTTCTATTGTTTTGCTGCTATCTGGGAAAGCGTTTGCGCAGTTTATAAAGTTTCGTAGCATCTAGTGTACTTATAAAAGGGCTTTCCAAACATTGCACATTGCCAAGAAAAGGTTTAAAATAACTTGTTGAAAACACTATATCACTGAAAATACTTCCTTTGTATTTTGTGGTCAATCATCACAAATGTTTGCTTCATTCAAGAACAAGTACATTGTTGCTTAAAATTAGAGTGGCCTACCTACTCTAGAATTTGTTTTTTCAGGGTCATTATTTCATCATTAAACGAAACGTGGAAGCAGTTCAGCAAACGTGCAAGTCTCGCAAAATGTCTTGCCAAACAGATTGTTAATAGCTCAAAGGAAAAAGAAGAGCGTTCCCAGAACAAAACGTGAAATTATCAGTAGATCGCAAAATAATTGCGTTTAAACGAAGAAAGGAAAAGATCAAGTATTCGATCAAGACTTTTGGGCTGGATATCACGAGAAACGAGGATTCGTAAAAACGCCACTCTTACCTGTCTCTTGCTGCTGAGAGCTGTCGTCATCGTCGTCATCATCTTCTTTCTTATCGTTACCTGTGGCCGACTCGTTCGAACGGTTTTTGGGTATCCACGTCATTTTGTTTTCTTTTTTAAGTCGTCTTCGGGCATTTGCAAACCAGGTCGATACCTATAGGAATTACATTTGGTTGCAAAGTTATAAAGCCAATTTAATGAACTGGCATGAGCCAAGATAGCAAAAACAATGTTAAAAATCCTTAATTTATTTTCGCCAAGAAAAGGTGCAGTTTCAGAACAAAAACGCAATCAGCTGAATTTAAGTTACTGTAAAAAAGCTTGCTCGATACACTTTTTTGCAGTTAAAGTTAAGGCGTTTTAGTTCGAGATAGTTAAAAAAATCTCAGCATCAGGAAAAATAACAGTTTATTTACTTGGTTCGTGCTAAGGCTGTTTTGCACAAATACATGGCGCATAGCAACCACTTCACTACGAAGCTTTTTAGGAAGGAGAATTAGTTTCAATACCTGTGTCAGTGTCATCTTCGTTATGATCGCGAGCATTATTTTTTCGCCTTTGGTAGGGTATGGATTTTTCTTGTGCTCTTGAAGCCAGGCTTTCAAGGTGTTGGTCGACTCACGCGTGGCGTTCTTTCGTCTGACGCCATCATTCATATCCATGCTGCAATACCTGTTATAATAAGCAACAATATTGTCAGTCTCGAACAACTTGATGCGTGTTACAGGGCTACACCTCACTGTATGCTTCTAGCGTTTGAATCTCAGAAGTGATGAACGGATATAGTTTTTCCCCATCTGTCGCACTAAGAAGTGTTGCAAGCAAAAGCAGTACGAAAAGTTATTGATCTTATATATCCAAGAGCCACAGAATTGCCCATGATAATTAGCTTCTTTAGCCGACCATTAATGTCTCACCATGTCTCATTAACGGAATCAGTATACTTTCCACTTAGAAGTTGTGCCGCTATAAGTAATAATGCTCTTTCGTTTCAAATGTTTTCTCGGAAAAGCCATTACTGGTTTTGTTTGTGGCTGTACTGTCGAACCAAACCCTTCAGCTTGTCTAAAGCAGTCATTATGTAACAACTGTTTACGGTTTGCAAAATACAAAACCGCACCTATCGCCAGTCAAAATGTGGGGAATCAAAGGCACTGAAAATACTCGTATTGTAAGCCTATGCTGGCAACCACGCTTAAGCTTTTTAATGGCCTGATGCCGGTGTAGTGCAGTAGTAAGTGTATTAATCAGTTGGTATGACTCAGTTTTATGGTTTTGCAACCAGCGGAAATCAAGTTCAGAGGTTCGGCAGCTTAAGAGTTCCAGACTAGATTCTGTAAGTAACCAGACATAAGACTGGCTGAATACCCTTTCCACGCTGCAAGCTACCAGATTTTTCGACGGAAATTCATTAAAAGGTGATTTCTATCTTGGGCTTGCCGTCAAGGTCATGACATATTGCTTCAAAACTCACAACGCCACCCTTCGATTGCTCCTTGAGCTTTGCGGTAAAGACAATTTCGAAATTGGAATTTCTTGGAAACAGTGCCTCGGGCTGCTTTAATTTACTTCTTTTTCAAGGACCATTTCAACACGACTAAGGGCAACTCGGTCGCCTGCGACTAGCCACCGCATCAACCATGATGAAGAGCAGGTTGTGACTAAGCATCGTCCAAGTGCACCAGCAAGCCGGGTGTACGCAGATCAAAGTTGGCCAGGTGCGCCAATGCACGAGCGACAGCCAACGGTCGTTTTAATTCGATTGCAAGCACTCAACACGTCACGAGATACTTTTGATCCAGGCGCGACTCATAAGGATACTGATGATTGTTTTGATCGCCACAAAGGCACGTCATCGCGAAGAGCTGAGAGGAGCAGGAGAAGAGAGCTCTATGCAATTCTTGGCAAAATATGATAATAACAGAGTTGTTTTGCTGAATTTTCGGCTCTTAGTGGCGATTTCCATCTTTCATAAAACGTCTTGCATGCTGGTACGTTTTTCTAACACTAAGGGGTGGAGTTCGAGGGAACACAAAATGTTTCGGAAAATCTGCAGTGAAACTTCTGTTGGCTTACAGCATTTGGTAAACGTAGGAACATTCTACACGTAACCTAATGGGTGAAAAAAATTTAAAATGACAGAAGACAAATAAACTGTACTATTCAGTGTATGGCAATACCTTCAAGTGCCTTTTGAAACCTATAACAATTCCAAGCTTATAATTCAGTTTACATCAACAACTGCATCACTGACTAACACCAAACGGCTAGTTTCGTTGATGACATCATTAATACTGCAAGCTTATCCTGACTAGCACCAATGGCTAGTTTCGTTGATGACATCATTAATACTGCAAGCTTATCCTAGCAGATGCTACAGGTATCAGCGTTGTGCTTGCACGTTGCACGTTGTGCATATGCTGCGTAAAGTTCTTTTTCAAAAAGCCCTCATACGCAGTCGGGAATCGGTGGCCATCTACGGCTAAAGGAACATGGTGTTTTTTGGTGGACATAGAAAGCTTTGCTGTTTGAATCACAGCTTTTCAGCGGAACTTTACGTAAACAAATGTGATTGCGAAAACAGGACATAACTTTCCCTTTCTCGCTGGAAAACGACAATCACGGCATTGTTTCAACACAGTCAGGACGTGACGGATGTCCATCATTTCGCAAATCAAGTCCCATCCCCTCTGTCGCGCTCAAGCCGGCAGCCAAACAGTGTAATGTGTCACCGCAAAGGGATTCCAATCAGCAACAAATAAGCGGATTTCTGCTTCACGCCCAAGTGTAGGAGTAAACGATAAGCTTGTTTGTAAGAAGGGCGCGATGCTTACGGGCATCACGCAGTTCTCTTACAATAACAAAATTGCCTGTTCCTACAATGACGTCACATAAAGACTCGACCGCAGAGCGTGTAATTCCAAACGAAACTGAGTGAAAAGGCCGATTGCCTTGTGTGGTATTAGCTGCTATTGCGGCGCAGTGAAGCGCTGTCCCAAAACAGCAAACGCTTCACTCGAGCAAGCGTCTCGTTTTCTCGAAGCACACTCAGTGCCAAACGTCATATCTCGATTTTGGTTTGTAAGCTTGAAAAATATACAATCGGAGGGTGTTGGTCTGTCAGAAATGAATGAACAAGAAATGCAAAAAGATGCTTGAAACTTTGTATGGTTTGCAAGTCTGAAGATGATGTGATATAACGGCGATTTTTAAATGAACACAGTCTGGATGAAGACACTCCGAAAACCATTTTATGAATTGCGTGAGTACGACATTAAAACAACATTAATTTGCCAAAACAAGTCATTTTAAATTAAATTGCTTATTTGTCTAATTTATGCTAAAAGTAAAGAAATGGCAATAACCTCTCAAAAAGCTTGAAAAGTGTCAATTTTTTAGGACATTTCTCTGCGACAAAAAACCAGGAAGTTGCGTTTGCTTTCCTAAGAGCACAAAAATTTTGCGTGACACGTTTGGGAAAACTGCATGAGTGTTTGATCGCAACACAGTGCTGCAACTCCGGCTACCAGGCAAGGCATCGTGATAGACGAGCAAACGTTTAGCCAGTGCTCTAATATTTTTTCTTGTACTAGTGTGCTGAACTGAATGCTTTTTGGCTTGGGTCTACCTAAAAACTGTTTGGCAGTGATTTTGGAAACAGAGAGCTTAACACATTTGCCGAAAACGAGCTTTAACCTACAAATGAAGTGCGATATAAATGCAAAAGATATTTAAGCTTGCAGCGGCAGCAGGGAGACGTTGCCCAGCTGGAAATTAGCTCGGCAACAGTGAAAAGAGTGCATATTTGCGGTTTTCCACTGTACCAGCTACTCTTGGTTTCCCGCGGCTATCTTAGCCGCTAATGTTATCTATCAGTCCTCAAAGCCTCCTCCTGGTGCGTGGAGGGCAACAGTGCTTCTTAGTTTTTCAGTTTCAACATCCTGAGAAATTTGCAAGTTGCTAACGTTCAGTGAGCGTTTTCGACCGCAACTTTTCACACGCTGGCTTAACAAACGCATTGTTTTGGCAAACAACGGCCTACCTGTTGGTTGCAAGGTGCGAAGAAGCTACAGGATAGTGCTGACGGGGATTAGCGGTTGCGCTGCTTTGTCAGTAAGCATCGGGCATGCACAAAAATCACGCGCAACTGATATCTCGTTAGGAATCGAAATTCCTAGACCTTAACTGTCACAGAGTAGAGACAATTTCAGTTTTCAGCTAAGCGCCGATGCGACAGATAAATCTGCGGTCAGGGCGGCGCCTCCGCTACCTCCCGTCTGGAAGAGGGCAGCGGTTTCAGCCATCAGCGCTCGGAATTTACTTGGATGCTTGAAGCATCGCCGTACAACGAGCGTTGCCAAGCAACGGCAAGGATTCGCTGCATTTGAAGGAGTCGAGAAACCAAAGACGATGAAGGTTGCTTCTCTCTGCCAAAGGCATTTTTACATGGCTTAACAGCCTACTCGAAGTTTCGAAGACGATTTAATGAAGCTCTTGAAAGTGATTTTTCACATTTTTGTCCTCATGTTAAACCGCTGGTTTCAATACTTAAATTTGGCAAAAATTGCTTTTGAATGTAATTTCCTACTCTGCTCCTTATGTACTGTATCTCTTCCTATATATTAGTCGTTTTCGTAACGGGTTTCTTTTATCAGCAGGTAGGCGTTGCATGCCGACACTTCAAATTTGCAGAACCGAACCTGGGCCACGCCATTTTGTGGTGCTCTTACGGTTGTGCGCTTCAAACAGGGGCTACGAGGAGCCAGCCTTTGAACTGCGACCGACAGACGCCATGTGCTGCATGCAGGTCCATCTAAACCGGTAAGCTGACAGGACATGGCCCAAAGGAAAAAGCGGCCGACTTTTCGAGGATCGGTAGAGTAGCGAAACTCCCGAACGAAGTTTTGAACTTTCAGCCAAAAATGTCAGTGTGATGCTGTGCAGGCAAGGAGCGCGCTGAACTCAATTTTTTTATAAGGCCATGGCGAGCGTTAACGGTTGCACAAGTCGCATGGTCAGTTGCTGGGATTAATTTGAAGTGTGCTAAAATTTCGCTTACCATTCTGAAAACGCTGTCTCGTGTTTAAACGCAAGTGCAAGTTGACGATGCGGGATATTCCAAGTGCATCCGCATTACCTACATTGCGCATACAATCAAACAAGACGTTCAGCTCAAATAAGATAGCTTTTCCTGCTATCAAAAATACTGGGACCACAATTATCAATCTCATGCTCCAACATCTCCGATATTTTGTACTTCCTACCAAATTTCTTAATTTAAATGCAAGCACGACTGTACCTGTCATAAGGATATTGTGGACCGAAGCTGCTTTCGTAAGGATAGTAGCCGGGGGGAGGTTGGGGGTATCCTCCAGACCACATGTCTCCAGGACCGGTTTTAAGGTCGTAACTTGATCCCTGTGACAGAGAAACAGCGTTTAAGCTATTTGCTTTCAAGCACTATTTCCACACAACTGACCACGTAACGCAAGAAATGAACTTCAAGATCTGTCCGGCTATGATCAACACGCAAGCGTAAGCAGGACAGTTGCGTCGACTCGTTACGTAGCTTAACCTATCTGTAAACTTTAGCTATTTCTTTACATTACAATGTTTTCAGTGAAAAAAATGACGAAAATGTTCATATTGAGCTCTTGTGTTAACATGTATGGGCAGTCGCTTGTTTCATGCACGGCTTTATTTCCACATAGAGCAAATGCAAAAGGTGCTTGTAATCTTTTCATGCCGGTGACAAAGGTTGGATGGCGAGCTGGTGACTGGTGAACTACCTGTTTCACAAAACTGATAACAGATAAGAGTTATATTTTTATCCTGTCTTCTTCGCAAGAACTTGATAAACAAAAACTTCATCTTTTGAAGACAGCTAGTTGTTCAGTTAAGACGCTTGAATGGCTTAAGAAAGTAATGCATAAGCACACGAAGTTTGCCTTAAGCTTGCGCAATTTTTTTCTGTTCTTTTACGCAGGTTTTCGTAAGTTTTGGTCCGGGCCGCGGTCGATAATTTCATTTGCAATAGTCGCTCACTGAAGTGCCTATCTGGTGTGTTTTTAATGCCTTCAGCTCGTAGTTGACAGTGGAACTTCACTTAGCAGCGCCAGATGCACTACGCCAGTTTCAATGAAACCGTTTCCTGGGAAGAAAGGGCAGGCACTTACTGTTCGTCTCGATCGAGACGCCAACGAATGTGGGTGATTTTCACGAACTACAATGCCACCTGAACACTGGACGAGTACGCTGTTCGCACAAGGTTGGAAGTTTGCTTATCAAAGTGTGCTGATGCGCAGAGTTACACGCACGTAGCTCATTTGAATCAAATTGTTTCCCGAACGATTGTCTATCGAAAGGAATTCTTTCACTGTCATGAATCAGACACTACGATCTTATCAGACTTCGTAGGTATCACCAGCTCTTGTTCAAATGAATTTTTCGCGAAAACAGTTTAAATCTGCTGATAAGAGCTTGATTCTTTCCTTCTTGTGGTAACGAAGCTCGTGACAGGTCTTGAAGCTGTTATCAAAGAGCATTTTTTCTCCTACCGAAACGTTAGCAACTGTACAGTTGTGCAAGGTGCTAATAAGGGGATTTATGTGCTGTTTACTATGACGCCTGTGTCCGGTTACGGCCAATGAACTTTGGTAGACATAAACGATAAGAGGTAAAATTTTCCGCGCTATTGTGCTTCCTCTGCAAGCGAATCTCAATTAAACGAATATTTGAAAAAAACGAATATGTTGTCTGAGAGACACGTATTACATTCAATTTTTCGCGCACGTACAGCATTTCCCTCAAACGAATGCAAATTTTACTCTAACCTACGAGTTCGGCTGTACATCTGCAACACTCTTAAAGTGTGGCGCGTGGTCAGGCCGTGCCCTGCCGGCGTTTCGCACCTGGGTTGGATAAAACTGGAAATTGCGCTCTCATCCCTGCCAATCATGTCTTGAAACCGTACAATTAGCGCAGACCGATTAATCGTCATTACAAGCGAAAAGTGTTTCTCTGCCCTTAACTGACTGCCTAATGTTCTCAAGTCAGTGGGCGTAGGCGTTTCGCTGAGACATTGAGTGGGTTTCCACTTGGTACTCCTTCCGGTGGTTTCCTATCTGGCCATCAAAGTGGAAAGAGAGAACTGCTCAGACGATGGCACTGCCAGCAATGTGAACGCAGAAGACCTATCTGCAGCAAAAACATAGGCCGCAGGATTTCAAACTATTTTTAGGATTTTTTGGACTGGAAAGCGATTGCCTCGTCCCTTGCAGCGCTATCGCGCATCCCGAACAGCAAAGGCCTGTTCCTCTGCCCAGAGTTTGAAATCGCCTCGTCATCTGTCGCGCGGCGAGCGAACGCGCGAGGCTTTTGCGATCAGCGTATCCGGATGGCAAGCGCGTTTGCTGCCTGCGAGATAATACCCGCAGAGTTTACGCCGATAAAAATCTGATAGTTGCTTTGCACCTTGGCTTGATCTTGAGCGACATGCTGACGAGTCGTTTAATGGCACAACCGTAAAAAAGTCGCTCGGCTAAACTGAGCCGGGCATAACAAATCTACAACGGCTTAAAAAGATGCTCAAAACTTAACGGACACTTTCCCGAAATAGCAACGCACTTTCTCCCAGTCAATAAATAAACAGCAGCATGTGCGGATGGGGCGTCGCATACAGGACGTTCAGCCTTAGATTTTACAGTTCTAAAAATATCCCCAAAAAGACGAGGAAATTCTTCTTCACTAGGAATGTCTTTGAAAAGTGCGAGAACAACGAAAGTGTGTTTCTTCTCTTGTTTCACAATGGTTAGTTACTTGAACGTGCAGTAAACACAAGGAACAACACATAACCGGCTGTTTACAATTTTCACCCAGACAGTCGTGAAGCAAACTCCAGCATTTGCAATTTATTTTGAGCATCCTTTGAGACCCTCAATAGGAAAGACTATGCAAGATGTTGACTGCGTACCTGATCTGAGCCACCGATACTCCAGCTAACAGGCTCGGTTCAGAAGTGCACAGGCTACACCCATGCTGTCACAATGCAATTTATTCATAAAATACTATTAGTGTAGTTTACTTCGAAAANCGCTGCTTTTCGCTTTGAAAACGAAGCCGCTAGCAGCGTTTTGCTTGAAAAGTTTCTTAAAATTAGAACTATTTTCACAAATGCTTCGCCAAACAGGACCGTTTTGCAATATTTGTGCAACAGCACACGGGAGAAGTAGACAACAGTGTGTAAACCGTGAGCCCTTGTCAACTGCTGTAACAACAAACGTTTGAAACGGCAGCTTAAAGATGGTAGGTAGGGATGTAGGTCTCGGTGAAAATTAAAGCAATTTGAGATTGTTCTATCCACGAGATGTCGCAAGCAGTGCGTTACAGGCAGATGGCCACATGCAGGAAAGCCAAATAATTTTTGTAACTGTCGGTTACGCTAAAGAAATGACCCCATACAAAATTGCTTCAACGTGTTTCATACCATCAGATTGTCAGTAATTTTTTTCTGCCGTTCGTGAATTTGACGTTTCTGCATCATAAGGCTGTTGGAATGAGATTTCCTTATCTATGATAAATATGGCCGCCATGCGGGTGGATCCAAAGTGATATTGCATAAAATAATCGAAAATGAAATAACTCTTTGCATGAGGATTTTGTAATCATTTCCTCAGATCAAAGTATTCAACAAGTTACCGCAAATTTAAAAATAAAATTTACGTTGTGAGAAAAAAGGTGGCAGTCGATGAAATCAATTGCCGCTGATGAAGCCATGCGATTTCAAAAAGCGGAGAAGTATTGTTGAGGAAGAAGCACAGAAACAATGTTACAGAAACTGGGTTTCAAAACGTTCAGCTTGTGCAAGCAAAGCCACACCTATCGCTTTTGCTTCCGTTTTGCGCAGCAAGTCAAACGCTCGAGGAGAGCAGCAAAGATTTTGTACGCGGATATCGCTTCGGGCATTTTGCAAAATAATGATAACAGGCTTTTCAAGAAAATGCACGTCAATACTCAGACCCAGTGGCGCGATTTTTCCTCGGCGCATGAGCGGGACTTTTTCACTAATAAGCGCCCGCAACAGTGACAAAGCCTGAAAGCACAATTTCGCCACTACCAATTATATTGTCGCGTGTAGCACTGCTAACCGCGTCACAAACCCACGCACAGCAACTGTTATGCAGCAAAGCCATCAAGAGACGACGAATATGCCAAGTGGCCAACCTACGGATGGTCAACGCGGCTACGTGATTACACAGGCTTAATTGGCGCCTTAAATGTGCGTCGACACTGTGCAAGTCAAGTGCCTGCACTTGGGTCGTGGTTATAACCCCGTCGATTCGGCTTGGATTGTTTTTTTATCGGCGCAGATAAAAAGGGAATAAGCAGCAAATCTGCTTATGGCCATTTTTTGCCAACAAAACTGCACTTACCAAGCTTGAGTAGTACGGCGAATGCTCGATTCCGGTGGTTCCATAATGCGGTGTCATCAAGCCGGGAGCAGTCGCCACCGGACCGGGAACGGCGCTGTAATTTCCCGGCGACGCGAGAGTCGACGATCCCGGCTGCGGCGCGTAGACATTAAGTCCCGGGAGTTCGGGTTGCATTCGGCCTGGTACGAAGCACCCGTCCCCGGCGGGATAGGAAAAAATGCTCTGGGCTCCGTTGACGCCCGGAGGATTCACGGCGCTGTTTACTGTGGCGAGAACGGCGGGCGGAGTGCCTGACGGCTCCACGAAGTAGGGGCTCTTGTGGGTCTCCGTAGCTCCCAAGCCAACGTGCTGCGGAATGAGCATCATAAGCACTGGTTTTGCGTAGCGCAGTGTGAACTGCGTCTCAACTTGAAGACTGTCTTAAAACGCTCAAAAATTTACAAAACCTGAAACAGCTGTTGACCTTTCTAAAACAACACATTGATTAATTGTCTGTCAGGCAATAGACACAAACAAACAAAAAAGGTTAATTTACATCTGTCAGTGATCAGTCACAAACTTCATTACTGCAATCTGCCACGACCGCGACTCGCTAATATCTGGATAGCGCTGGCCGTCGCGACGCGCCGACCGACCAGCCTGGGAGAAAAAGAAAAAAGGGACGCGCCGGGTTTTCATGGAAGAAACGAACTGGGAGTGAGAGCAAACTAATTCACGAAGAAAAGTTAGGTTAGTTGATCCTCTCAAACTGTGACGTTCTGCAACATGGTTTGTTTTCTTTCCATTTTAACTGGGGCGCAACGTTTGGTTAGTCAGATGGTCAAGCCGTGCACCGTGACGGGGAGCAGAGCTTGCTGCAACGAAACGTTAAGAATATTCAAATTACCCAAAAAACGTGGTAGTTTACTTGGAGGTTTTACTTTTTAAGTCCAGTAACTTTCAAACACCAACTGCGTTAGTCGTGCACTACGATTATCCTAAAAGAAGATGCAATCTTTATCCAGCAAGAAATACCAATAATTATTTCAGTTGCTTGAGTTTATAGTGACTGTCTTCTATGCGTGGCGTGCTGTAAACGGCTGTGGGCTTTTCCTACAAAGTTACATATGCCCCTGGAAGCAAATACACAAATGCACGTTTGCAAAGTTTTAATCCTGTTTTTTGTTAACAAAATGATGTGTCAAAGAAAAGTCAGTCTACAAATGCAAAAATATCAGCTGTGTGTTGGAGGGAAATGATTGTTTTAAACCTTGAAAACGACGCTGCGGACGGCGAACGTCTGAAATCCTTTCCAAACGTTTAAACACGGTGAGCGATCATCTCGCCCAAAAAATTGAACATTGTACTGAAAAAACTCAAAACATGATTCACAAAAAGTGCCCTGTGTGAAACTGCGCTGCCTGATTTACAAAGTCAAGAAGTGGAAATCCCCGCAGGTTGTTTCGAACAAAATTGAATGACGTTTTCACATCAACAATTTTATCAGAAATACTTGTGTTTTAACTGCTTGTGCGAACGCTTCCTTTCTTTTCTTATTGCAAGTGAACTTTTTCGTGGGAATCCTAAGAAACAAATCGCAATTGTGTTTTTTTCGTTTTTAAACAAAACACAGCCAATAAAAGTTGCCTGGATAAATCATTTTTTCTAATTTTTTAAAAAAATCCTGCTCTCTTGTGAAAAAGCTTATAAATGAAAAAAAAGGAAACAAAGGGACACAAAAATAACGTTAGGAAAAAATCTTTAGAAAGCTTTTTTGTGACGTATACCACGTGGCCGTGTTTTTTAGCATCACGTGCAATGCGGGACTGAAGATCAGGAAAGTAATGTTATCAATTTTAGACGGTTACGCTTCGAGTTTAGTGTCGATCTATTTATATGGAAAATTTGACATTCTAGTGGGGAGAAATTATCGTTTGCGTGATGTCTCTCTCACTTGTCAAAGAGAACAGGATGAATATGTTGTAAAAGCAGGCAGTCGTAACAAGAATCAGAGCTTTTAGCTTTCGCTTTGAATAAAGTTCCAAGTGTCGGAACTAATGTAAAATTATCGCCAAGCACGTGGCCCAGCGTGAAATACAATTTTTGCTTGAGCAAACGTTCTAATGGCTAGTTTTCATGAAATACCTCTGTGCTTGTGCGTGAAATATTTGTTAAACAAATGTTTTGCCCAAGGTCACATACCTGAAGCGTTCTCATGGGTATGGTGAAAAAGGCGCTGGAAACGTTAGGAATGCGCTTCAGCAATGCAAATATTTTATAAATGAGAATTTCGCAAGTGTTGCGATCTGATCCAGTTTCTTTCTAACACATCGCAATCACTTTTTAAACATTAGGACATGCAAGCTTTCCACCACAGTTAGAAAAGGAAAATTTCTTAACTACGCTAAGTCACGCCAGGCCGCCGACCGAGCCAATCACGAATGCGAAGATCCGAGCTTTCTCGCTCAAGCTCCGCCCTCACTGTTTCACGTCAAGTGCTTGTTCGCAGTCCCAAGGTTTCTTCGTTTAAAGCAACAAAAAGAACGGGCAGGAGTGATTCGCGATGCTGTCGTGCACGCGCTGAACGTTTCCTTGACTGCGGTGGAAAAGAACAAGATTACAACCGCATTGCGAGCGTTTTCCTGAGCAGACGACACGACAGCTGCTTGGCTTTGCAGAGTAGCCTTGGAAACTTTNACATTGGTGCAAGGAAAACGAGAAATCAATTAGCTACAGCTCACAGGATTGTGTGCGTGGTACCCGTGACACATCAAGAGTCACTCATAAACATCGTCGCGTTGATTCTGTGCCTGCTTCATAAAAGAAGATTGGATGGCGTTTTCATCGCTTTGCAGAAATTTACAAAGTTTTCAAAAGCGGTTTTGTGCTTAGTGATCCATTTGTGAAAGTGACTGTTCTGAAACACGTACCTCAAGGCTGGGCAACGAGCCCTGTGTTGCCTTGTGTTCTATACGTGGTGATACTGCACAACCAGTTGCATGCCATTCACCTGTGTTTCCAATCAAACATATTAAACTTACCTGTAATAGACGGAAAACAAACTAATAAACCACTACACCTTCACCGTGCATCCTCACGTGGATGCTATGCGGTTGTTTCACATTTTATGGTGTGCAGTTCTTGAGGTGCATTTGCCGTGCAGAAATACTGATCCTGTTTATACTCTTTGTACAGAGAGCGCAGATGTGTGCCTGGCGGCAGGACAGGTTAGTTTGTTTGCGGTGTTCTCAAATAATTGTTTCAAGCACGCAAGTTTTTTTCAATTCAACGAAAGGTTCGAAAGCACCGAATGTGCAGGAAGACTTCAAGGCATGATCAACCTGTAGTGACGCTGCGATTTCCAGAAGTTGAATTTACAGTAAAAGTGTGAAGTCACGAGCCTATGCAGAACACGCCATCAGGGCCGGCAACACATAATTTATCGGCATTTGCCCAAGTGGTGATGTGTTGAGAAGGAATTGGGGAGCGCTCTATCAAAACCGTGCGACTTTTTGCAGTCAGCATGACGGAGTTTTTTTCTATTGATAAATTCACAAGAAATAGCAACAAACGTTTTCGTATTAGATAAGAAAGTAGGGGAACACCCAATGCTTTTCCAGTGAGGTGAGACACTACATTTTCCCGCTTTCTCCCCCCACTAGATCGCTGCATGCGACATAGGAGCAAGTCTCATTTTTTTCTTTCCTGTTGATTACATACCATTTTGTTACTACAGACTTTGCACCAGTCCCGTCTCTACGGGGTGCTTTGGTGGGCTTAGCCCTCCCCAAACAGACTTTCAAGCCCATCCAAATTGAAATATGAAACACATAAATCAGTGGACTGTTTTTCAAATTTGGAATGTCAAGCCCCCCTGCACAAACGTAAATCCCCCACTGAAGACTTTCTGGCGACGGTTCTACTTTGAACACTCTCCATATTTGTAATTAAATCAAAGTTAAGCCTTGATCGACAGACCGCTCAAAATCTCACTACAGCCGAAGTAAAGCATGTGAAAGTTGTAGGCCATCTCAAAATATAACCAAGAAACTACTATTTACTTAAAAATCACTCATTCCAATCTGTGAATGTCTTTCAAAGCAAAATTTTGCGAAGCGAATGTGTTTTCAATAAACGTTCGCTGCTTTGATCTTAAATATATCTTTGCAAGATGGGTAAACGATGAAAGTAATAACAAATAATCACGAACGTGGGGGAAAATTCTCAGAAAAAGAACCTTTGGAAAACTCAGATTTTGCATAAAGCTGCAAAAGGATGTAATGATCTGTGCATATCCATGACAAAACCAGACGAATGCACAGTAAACACACAATCAACGTTCCTTTGCACATAACCCAACAATAAGACAACTGTTGCTGTATCCGCCGCGCGACCCACTGGGGCTCGGTTCCGAAGCCACCACTTGCTGTATGGTGCCGCTGACGTCGCGTTGTACTCGATATCGAGCACTCGCACTATAAAGTGCTAAAGGAAGGAAAGGTTTATGCAACGCATGAATGCGTACACATTGCGAAGGTAATGACTTCAGCAAAAGTTCCGTTAGCGTTTCGCTACAAACGTTCCTGGCTTTTTGCTCCACCAGTACGTTTGTTCTGCTTCCAGTGTTTCGCTTGAAGACTTGGTGTTTTCTTAACTCAAGGAATAAACAGATGTCAACAGCGGGCCTTTTCGACAGTAGCGGTGACCCTTGGATTTTTTTATAAGTGCAAATAAATTCTAATTAAACTATGCTCACAATGGATCATTCAGATTTGTCTGAAAAATCATTAGGATTTGTCTAATTTGCTTCTTATTTTTGCCACCTTAGGAAAATAAAGGTATGCAGAAACATTCATAGCATTCATGATTATTGCGAAATCTCATTCGTATGTAACAAGAACACTATGAAAAATGCTAGTTTCCAGTGGCAATTATTTCGTAAGTACAGTCGCTAATTTTTTCGGTTTCCGTCCAAATTGGAATTCACCTGACTCTCCAGCTGTCCATTAGGATGCCCAGCCTTTTAAGGCTCTTACCGCATTCAAGCAATTAGCCGGCAAAATTATAGGTGTCAATGCCCAGAAAGTGGTAGTTTTCGTCCGAGTATGCGTCATACATGTGATAGAGAGAGTTGCATGCACTTAGCAGCAAACTTTTGTTTTTAGCTTATTTACAGTGCTGCTAGTCTTACTTCTTTTAATTGCGCTACTTGCTGACAGGCGGCCCCGCCCAATCACCGGCGTTCCGAGGAATTTTGCTTGTTGGCGTCTTCCCGACTTCGTATTCGTGATAGTGCTCGCATTTTGTGACTATTACAAAGGTTATGCAAAAATGTTTTGTGAAAATAAACTACTTAAACACCAAGACACTGGTTCACGGGAACAGGTCGTGGTTTTTGAGAACACAGGCTTCCACAGCTGGAAAATGCCTTTAATTTTAAAGTTTTTATGATTTAAAAAGCTTTTCCTGAAGAGTAACACAGTAGTGTCTTTTCTCCAGTAGGCATTCTGCACGTTGCATCATAACCACCTCTATGGAGCCACACTTGCTTGCAGTGGATCAGACTTTTGTGAATAATGAGCTTGTTACTGCGTAAGCCATGGCTGCACTTAAAATACGATAACCTGTGTTTTGCAGATATGTAGTCTTTTATGCAAATTCACCAATAAAATTTAAGAATCAGAAAGTCTTGTGAAAAACTCATGGTGTTCACATACCAGCATTGTAAAGTTAATCCCCGTTATTCCGGATTTTGAAATCGACACCACTTGCATTTATTTCTGTTAAGCATTAGGTGTTCGTTTTTGTTTATTTAAAAATTCCATATTTGGTAGTTTTGTTGCACCCTCTGGAACATTGCGTTTCGCCACAGTTTAGTTTTCTTGTTTTGATATCTTTATAGGTTTAAAAATTCGAATATATGCAACGGCTTCATGTCTTAACAGTGTGGGTGCTATTTTTTGCAAGTTCAGAAAGCCACTGGTGAAAGGTGGAGAACCAAATTCAAAATAGGGCCTTTATTTTACGGAAAGCTGTCCGCACCTTATTGATAGTGATAATCATTAGTGTCCCTATTTGGCATCTGCAGGTGATGCAAGAAAGCATTCAGCCGATCATCGACATGCATGCGTCACTTTTGGAATGCCAAGTTAAGTGCTCACAACAAAATTGAAAAATTAATCAATTTTGTCATCCTTTTGCTAAAAATACTTTTTATTTCTTGTTGATAAAAGCTATTAAAAGTGAATGCATGACCTGGTAAATAGCACAATCTCTAACCAGTTGGAGCAGCGTGAGCTTGTAACTTATTTGACACCAACTCTATAGTTTACAACCTTAACGGATAGCATGCTTCACGTATGTTCATAATGTTGACTGCACCAAAATTTTGATTTAGAGCTCATTCATAGAAGACTGCACAATGTGGGAGTTGAAACGCTTGCATCAGGAGCACCACGTGTGATTTCTCACTGCGTAACATCTGATTTTCTTGTTTTTTTTGCTTTTGGGCAAGCTTGAATGGAAGTTCATCGAAAGACTTGCACTGCGTCACCAAGTAGAACAGCCTATGTTGTGGATCCAGCCTCACATGCAGAATGCTAGCGGAGTCGGTCGCATGAACCAGTTTTTCAAGTCCTGTTTCTAGCCTAATATTGAAAGGCTTAGCTCGAAAGCTATAAGTGAACGAATTGGTATAAGTATTCAGCCCGCTGGCACAGAAAGCACGCTGCTTTCTGGAAAAAAAACTGGAAAGAGTTTTCATGCTTGTTTTCAGTTGGTCTTCACAAAGCAAACTTTTAACCGCCACTTGAAACCGTTGGTATATCCAGGAAAAGTAGTTTTTTTGACATTTTTGTCTCAAAATATGGCAATCAATGCGTTGAACTAAGTCTGTATTCAGCACGTGTTGAGTTACATGCGTGAAATACGCAGTGTTTCTGAGTTTGTATCTAAAACCCACTAAAGACTACACGAAGATGGTGGACCTACGCAAAAGTAGTAGGCCTATTACCTAAAATGCTGCAAGTTGCAACTTAAAGGATAAGAAAATTTATGTTGAGGAGCAACGGAATGCCAGGATAAGTTTCGAATTCGTAATTCAAGCATAAGTGGTTTTGTTGGTTTAGCAATTGAAACAAGAACAACACTACTGCTGCTGAGAATTAGTACATTTGTAGAAATTGCTGTTGTAGGCGGGTTACAGGTATTTTTGTTACCATATCCTTGCGCATTTTTCTCGCAGCTTAAGTTTTTAACGGGGTGGCCATTTTTGATGCGCTTTGCTGTAAGTGCGTTGATATTGTTACGCAATAATTGCAAACATAATTTGAAAGCATATCTCATACGTTTTGAAATGTTGTTAGAGAAGAATATTAAAACAACGTTTATATGGAAATGTCTGTGTTAAATCAATTGATCTTGTATATTCCNACAAAAACAAGCACTTACGTAATAAATGTCACCGCGTGTAAAGATATTCACCTGAAGATTGCCACAAAAATTTTTCTTAGAAGCTCACATATGTCGAAGTCTTGAAACATCATTTGACATCGTTTTTCACAAAAATAGATCGAAATGTCAATCGACTTTTGTATTAACAAAACATAGAGATTTTCCGAGAATCTGGTTTACGAACAACGTTTTATTTCCTCACCACCCAACGTGCTATTTTGCCTTTGAATATCAAACTCAATTACTGAACTTTTAGTTGCTGAACAACAATTTCTCCTGCATAGCCATCGCTGAAGTTATGAACGTGAAGAATAATCGCGTTTCTGGTAATCACAGGCCCTGTCCTGAGACGTGGTTATGATGTGAGTCATGAGTGACGGAAAGTTTTCTTGATGCAGGATATGAATGAACAGCTGAACAAGGAATCGTACATTTTAATCGAAGTAAGTTCGAACGTACACCCAAGTACGCTTGATTGATGTGCAATGAAAGATTGCTTTGCAGAGAATCATTTGTGACTTGCAAACAATAAAAAAGAAACTACGTCATTACCTCGGCTAAATATTTGATTTACGCTACAAAAGATTTACAAACGGATAATTTGAAACGAGAGTTTTGCAAGAATGCCAGGTTTCTGGCTTCTATCCATACGTTTCTCAATTTTAATACAGGTAATGTTAGGAAAAAAATTTGAAAAAGAAAAAATCCTTCGGATAAAATTGAGCACAACAAATTTTTTTGCGGGAAACAAGCTGTCATGGTGTCTTGAAGTGAGAAAGATTAATGTCGTCCAGCAGGAAGATGATTGAAGCGTCAGCTTAGGCGTGGTCATAACAAACGGTAACACTAAATCGCTTTGAACAGCGGCTACATCGCGTCGCAGCGACATGGAGGAGGCGCTGAGCTTGACTCACGAGGTATTAAAAAAAAACACCTGCACCAAAAACACGTGACCCAATCTTTGCCCGTGCGAAAAGTAATCAGATTCCGGTCGGGATTCGTGGCGAGGTTATCGCGCCTTGGACTTATTTGTAATGTATCAGGGTGTTTGCGGTGTTGCTATCAACGCTGTGCTGGAGATCATAAACTGTGTCGCGCTGCTGGTTATTCGACATCCGGGGCTTCCTACTTTCAGCTGGCTGTGTTGCAGCTTTGCCTGCAACGAAAGATCATTTAAAGGTAAATTTAAAGGCTTCAGCTACAATCGCCAGCAGAACGTTTTTGTAAATTCTTGATTGAAGCTCTTCCGAGAAATTTGCGATTGAACAGTAACGGCCCACGGTGCATAGCAATGACATACCGTCAAAAAACGTTACCCATCATCTGAAGGTGAATGATTTTCCGTCTTTTCTATGCTACGATGGCGCTTATTGCTACTAGCACGGTATATTTAAGTTGTTTCGTGTTTAGCCAAACAAAAATTAATTGATAGTTACAGTAGCAGTTTAATGAGCTAATGGATACAGAGAAAAATATTTTTAAAGCCTTTTCTGTTTACAAGAAGTCGTAGCGTTCACTGAAATAAACTGTCTTAATTTTCAACCTCTTTCGCACATATTTTCAACCTCTTTCGCACCATGTTTTTAACTTGGTTTGAAATTGTATTCAAGGGCGAATACACAGAGCCAAGCATTGGTGTTCTAGAAAAACACAGCAGATGGATTTGATCCAGAAGTTATTCGTAACTAGCAAAAAAAGCCGTTTGAGTGCACCATTCTTTAAACGATTCATTTTCGCAAAAAAGCAGGATGTTGGAAAAAGTATCAGAAAAAATTGCTTTTTTCTTTTGTTTTTACTTAACAACGATGCCGGAAGAGGCTAAGAAGAGCTGGTGGATATGATCCAATGCTACTCGGAGGTGGTATCATTTGGAAGTGTTTAAACACTAAATACCAATTTGTTGAAAACAGTGGATGCTGAAAAAAGCGCCAGTAAAGGTTGACAAAAAAGCTTTTGCAAGATAGATGCGTGGTTTGGTTGTAAACGTCTGCAATGGAACGATTTTCCTAGTCCCGGTTTCGTCAATTTTGTTTACAGAAAAGCATGAAAATACTTGTCGATCGCCGGATATGCCATGAATGTCGCAAGCGTCAACGTAGAAGTGTTTTATGGAGGATGTAACCAGCATGAACGCACGGAAAAATTCCAGCCCGTTGCTTTCTGTTTTTTTCAAGTTGAGTCGGTTCGCTCGCCCTGCGCCAGCAACCACGTGACTTTGCAGATGCTCGCCACTTCGGCATAAGTGTCGAGAGAGGCGTTGCTGATGGGAGAGATTAATTGGATATCTTGGATCGATGACGATGTTACCCATTTGGTGGTTTGCTTGTCAGCAACTGCGCGCGAATCGAGCGTTACCCCTCGGTCTAGTTCGCGGTCGCCTGGATCGAAATGAGGAATCGAGGAAGATGAGCTGAACGCCAATAGAAAAACAAAACAACGTGACAGCGACGAATCAGAACAAGAAGTAACAGGAAACGTTGAGATTAAGAAATTGTGACGAGGAGCTAGTCCGTCTTCAGCATCTGTTGCTCACCTCAGTGTGGTTGCTGGTCCGCAGGTAAAAATAAACCAGGGGTGAAAAGCGATCGATCTGCAGTTTTGAAAAGCTCACAACGTACTCCGATGACTGGAGGGGGTGCTTCTTCTCGTTCGTGTGCCTTCTTGCTGTCGTGTACTTATCATCTGAAGCGTGTGTCGCAGCGCTGTTTAAACCACTTTGTGTACGGAGAAGGCGACTTGGAGCATTTGGAGAGGTTTGGGGGGAACGAGCGGTCGGTACCAGCAGTAACCGACCCATCTGACCCATTTATATTGGTTCTAACGACGCTCTCTGCTGGGACAGTTTCAACCAAAGAAATTTACCGATAAAGAACTCATGAAAACGGCTGGTTTTTCTGCTCGCTTCATTCTGGAGTTTTTGCAGTTACTGACGCTTTTTCACAGTGAGAGAAGAAATGCTAAGAGAAAACTCATTCGTATCAAACAGTCACTCTTTTCCACTGGCATTTTGGCTCTGAAGAGTTGTTGTGCCGCAATCCGCTGTGTACAAGGCAGCCAGTCGCCTGACTTCAAAACAAATGATTAACGTCACCAATTTCGTTTGTTCAACGTCAATACAAAGAGTCTTAATTAGAGTTTTCCTACGATAAGTCATTTGATTCTTCGAAAGCTTAAGAAAGCAAGCGATCAAGTGCGAAATGAAACACTTGAAACCGTCGCAAATCCCAGTGTTGGCGATCGCTGCCAGCAAAAGTATCAAGAGCGACCGGCCGCAAAAACGCAACCTGAATCAATCACCCGGAGCAGGATTTACTTGAAAAGTTTGGTTTGCTAGCGGAGAAAGGGAAATGCAAGCGCGACAAATCTTGAAGCGGTCAAGCTTTTCCAAGAAAAAAGGACATTTAAACGAGAAAACAAAACGCGCGGCTCGCGGCAGGCGCGCGGCAAACTGGAATACGAGTAGACGAAGTCTTGGCGAAATCCTTCAATGAACGAAAGTTTTGCCGCAGTCGCGAGTTACAAGTCACTTCGCCTGTTCTATTGTTTTCTGGCAGCGCTGTAACCCAACCCTTTTCCGCTATGGGTCGCGTGCGCGTTCGACTGCCAAAGTGCGCCACCTGCTAAGTGAATTAACCGCTGCCAGTAAACAGAAAGAACAGGCCTCGTATTAACGAATACAATGGGTTCGCTGCCTTTTGCATGCCGTTACTGCATGAAGGCAATATAATGTGTTCCAACTCTAGTCAAGCAAACGACAAACAAATTACAGTTACTGGTTTCCATTTCAATGCTTATCCCCCTTCCAAAGAAAATACATGCGATTATCAACATGAACGAGAACACTTTTGGCACAATTGCAACAACGCAAAGTGCTAATGTGTTGTTTTTTATCTTATTGTTTTGCAAGCAGTCGTTGTACTTCCCCGATATTTTTTTCTTAAAGTTCAGTTACTTTTCTCTATAAACTCAAAGTTACCGAGAACGAACAAAACGTTGAAATTTTGTTTCCTTTCTTAAGATATTTTTCACGTGAAATCACATTGAAGTGCAACTGCAATAGTGAACTGCAACTGAAAGCAAAATGCAAATTTTTAGGGAAAAAAAACTTACTTCTGTGGAAACCCACTGTGGTGATAAAATAACTAACAGTACATTTTAAACAGTTTCCCGGTCGGAAAGTTTTAAAGGCGTTCTCCAGAGTCATCAGCTTGTTGTCCAGGCTTAGCAGTCACACCCACTTAACTTTCTCATTTGTTCTATTGGTCATGAAAAGCGTGCTTTTTTATTCAAAATCCAGGGGAAGGAGTCTAGGGGACAACTCTCTATGTGAGATTGCGCTTTCGTCTTCTGCAATGCTTGAATCAGGCTTGATTTTGTTGAGACACCTGCTGCAAATCAACAACGAAGTAACGGCAGAAAGCTAGATTACGGAACCGTACTCCATAACCGCATGCAAAACCGCAAAAGACCTTGGCGATCGAAAGCTGGATCGACGCCATCTGCCCCACATTCCCAACCTATGTAGTGCAACGTGGCTCCTCGTGTTTGGAAAATCTGTTTCGAAATGGGCTTGTCGTCGCGTTCGTTTAACAATGCCCTGTAGAAACGGAGAAGTTTTTGCATAAATTGGCGTTAAACCAGGGCATATGGCAGCTGGTTTGGCAAAGTGAATTTTCTTCAGTGCAGCTTCGAAAATCCCACGTTCATCCAAAGTCGCGGAGATGTCTCTGACCAATGACGTCAAAGCGCGCCGGTCCAGCACGAACCGTGGTGCAATGCATTATGGATGCGAGAATGCGAGATGCCTGTATTTTTAATATCTCGTGACGAAATATATTATTCATTGCAAATTTCTCCGGAAGTAGGTGCCGAAATCTGACAGCACGGCCAAATTGCGTTGGCGTGTAGAGCTGCCAAAGCCTGCCGTGTGAACCTTAGTATGGTCGTGCCACGTGATTTGTCATGGTTCGCTTGCGGTTGGTTTGGGTAAGGCATATTGTGAAGTTATTTAAAGCCATGGTTCTTGGTTGAGGTCGATCCTGCTTCCGCTCGGGGCTGAACTGCGAATGAAGCGTTTTAACAAATAATGGCTCTAAAATTTGTGCAGAACATCGGTTGTTTGAAGCGAAAGATGCTAAATCACGAAATTCTCGAAAACATCTTTATAACTTCGAGTCTTACCCGATGTTGGTTAACTCTCAAACCTCTCTGTCTCACGCATAAAACTACAACAGCAGTCTGCCGGAACTCTCTTCACAAAATCAAAGCGATATAAAAAAAGCGCCATGGTTTGCAAAGACTAACAAGGCCTGTTGTCAAATCGCGACCAGCTGCGATAAGAATTAAATAAACGTCCTCTAAGTTCTTTCACTGCGAGTGCTTCAGAACGCACTCAGTGTGGCAACTGTGAATAGCTAGTAATATCAGGTTGTCAACAGTTTTTCAGTTAACACATTCGGCAAAGAAAAAGTAAAAATAGACAGTTATCAACCGTAATGAAGTTCGTTACGCGCCATGAAAAGCAGTCGCGTTCTTCCAATATAATTATTAATAAACTCAAGCATTTGGCGACTGTTTTACAAATGTAAAATATCTAATTCTGACATACCTGCGATACAAATGCCCTTGAAATCGGCGGCCGTCAACACTCAAGACGTTGTTCTGTAACTCGGCAATTATGGCCGCATCACGTATCGTTCACTTTTTTTATATTAGTTTTTCATAGCACTGCAAAACTGGAATAGAGTAAAAGCAGCGATTCGTGGTTGACGGGCTTAATGACTGACAAAGTTAATCACCAATTCGGCATCGGCCCTCTTCTAAAATTTCAGGTCATCAGAATTTTTCAAAGTTCATATATTCTCTCAACCTTGTCTCAACTCTAATAAGGGTTTTAAATGACAGTGAAGGTTTGTCTTATTTGGTTTAAAAACTAGTACACAAAACTTTATCTTCATCATTAGTTCAAAAATTTTAAAGTGCTTCACTCTGAGGTTCCATCAAAGCATTTCAATTTTTTTCAAGTTTCCACAAGATTTTTTGAATAATTTTATTTTTTAAATTTTCTTGGCGTAGACAACATAGGCATCAGATTGGGCAACCCACTGATGCCAGCAATTTTACAATCATGAAACAGTGGGACCCACAGCGGAGTCGTGTTTAACGTTCGCATTGGTTGAAGAAGCTAAAGAGAAAAACAAACGTCTGTGTTTTGGCCACGGTATGGCCTGAAATTAGCATACTTGTCTTAAAGAAAAAGAAAAATAAGGTTTGGGAAACTTTGCTATACATGTAAGTGATAAATCAAACAGATGTACAGCAAGGTATTGTTTGGTTGAACAAAAAATGAAACAGTTTTGAGAAACACGAGAAACCACCGAATCACCAGTCAGTAGTTCAGTTGCCCGTAATATTCCTCAGGGACAGAAACCAACTGTAGCCGGTATTTAGGAAACAGAGACATGTAATGGCATATGATTAATTGTGCCAGTCAAGGTGGTTACTATTCTTAAGTCAGTTTGTTCAGTTTTTTTGTATTACGCATCTAATACATTGAACGGTGTCTTCAAGAGAGAGCTGTAGGCACCACAATAGAAAATGATTTTCGACTGTGGTTGTCTTGCGCTAATTTCAAAACTTGCTTTGGTCCTGCTCTCATCAAGTTGACGCAGCCTGTCTCGTTTTTTCCTTTGCTCTTTTTGTAGTTTGGTATTTTTACGTGGTTCTTTTTTCCTACGAAATTTTCGCCAAAGGTAACGCTCTTGCTCAAGAGTTCGTGTCAATGCCAAAAAAGGTTTCGTAGTCAGTTTCGTCGTGGGCCTTTGTGGAGTGTTTGTGGTGGGTGGGGAATATTCGCTCTTAAAACCAGTTCGCCTGTCAAAAATAACACAAAACCATTGTTGCATCACAGAAAGAATCTACGAAATTAGAAATTGCAAAAAATATAGCGAAAAAACTTTATGAATGTTTGCCGCTTTGGCAACAAACAGACACATCTGCATCTCCTGAGGTATTCACGTAGTTATGTCAAATTTTATTTTACTTGTATGAACTTTTACAGTGCACACAAACGATTCTTGTCATGAGGGAACTGTACAATCTGAAGACAAACATTTGATCAGTTTTCTTTCTCCGAGAATTCTTGCTAGCGCAACAGGTTCGCTGAATGCAACGGCTTCCAAGGCCGTAGCAAGAGCCGCTTCGAAAAACGACCTTCCGCAGGCTTTGAAATGTGAAATACTGCCGTTGTATCACATTGTACATTAAACTGATTCATCCACATTTCTTCGTTTTTATAGACTGGTTGCAATTGTCTCCGATGAACGTGACTTTCGTATTGCCGATTCACTTAAGCAGTATTATTTAATCCAAAAGTCTTTCATGTTACACGGCGGCGAAAAGGAGCTTTTGTAAAAAACAATAGCTGTTTTGGGTAGTGACGTGTATTGGAAGATTCAGCCTGAGGCGGTATGACTTAAAAACTATTTTACGCAAACTGTGGTCTTGACATTTGGAGCAGGTCAAAATAGTATCTGCAACATGGTTTCTTTTGCATGCACTCACGCGAAACCCGCGCATGCGAGACACAAAGCGTCTAAGCGCGTGCTACGAAGTTGCACAGCGCACCTATGCTTTAATCCCAGCGACAGCAATCGCATTAAATTGTCTTTCGCGGAGCTAAACCATAGCGATAAAACTCGTAAAGAAATCGTGATCGTCTTGCGGTTGCTCTGTGGCTTCTAATCAAACCCAGCGACCACGCCCAATCTCCGCGAGTTCGCTTGTCATGTAAATGCGATCAAAGTGTGAACGAATCCCACTGACCACACGATGTCTTTGCTTAGTCCCACCCAGTGGGTATCCATCATGCTTAATTAGATGCACGTATTTCAGCCAAGCTGTAATTCCATACTAATTGACCAGAGACTTGATTGAAACCTGCAGCCCTTGAGCGAACGAAGTTTTTCTATACCAGTCGGTCACCCACGATTACGCTGCAACACGCCAACAATTCTTCACTATTTTTATGCGCAAAGGAAAAGAGCGTTAAACTAACTTTACTAAATTTCACGTGCAGAAATTTTAAAATGCTTGCACTGGACAATTTTTTTAAAATGTAAAATCAAAGCATTTTGACAGGCTGTGTTTAAAGTCAAAATTGTATTTGAGCAACTGTAATCGAACCACAAGTTTTAGGTCTTTTATTCCATTTGCAAACATTGACAGTAGAATGTTGTTTTTGTGGAGATCTACATACGAATCTGCCACAAGAATGATTCACTTAAAAACGTCTGCCGCCTGGTGATGTCAGGCCTTACACGTGGAACGTGATGAACTTCATATTATTTACATGCAGTTGTCTAGACAAAAAGTTTGATATATGTCACTAGATAAACTTTTTGAAATAATAGCAACAGGAATATATAGAAAAAAAGCATTAGAGCATATTTGTATTTTGTTCAACAGATCGCAGCGAAGCGTGCGATCAGAAAAGAGGTGTTTTCTTGATATTCGTTTTGTTATTTACAAACTTTCTACAGCTTAGGCTACATGTCGTATTGCTTCTTGCATTGAAAGGAAGACTTTTCAGAAACTTGTTGCTAGCATAAGTCATTTTAACTTTACTCATGGGTTCTACAGCATTTCGCATTTGAACGAGCAATACTGTTTAAAATTAAATTAACAGAACTCAAAAAATGAAAACGTGATGTTGATACGCCATGCAAAGAACGAATTGTGCTCAGTTGCTTTTATAGGGTTGCACCTAACACGTTGCCAGCTGGTTCCCACCGGGAAACGTCTTTCATGAGCAACACTTGCTTGAAGGTCAAGAAAGATCACAATAGACACTCTTCAACTGTTTGATCTGCAAGTTTCATGAAGTTAAAAAAGCGTTTTTGTCGGCAATCTCCATCTTTTTGATAAACACCGCGTACGGCATACTTTCAGCGCCGACAGAACGCCATATTAATAATGGTAATAATAACAACAGTGAGCGGAAGCCAGAAAATGCTGGCGCCTGCAAATCACAGCAAATCTCTCTTCAAGTAGTCGGAAATCCTATCACAGACATCTACTGTAATATTCCCGGTTTATGGCGTTTACGTTTTTTTCGTTTCTCTTCCAGGTGGCAACGAAACCGGCCTTATAAACATATACTTTCAACCTGCAGAAAGACGTTTTATACGAACGCTTTAGTTTATCAGTGCATTTATCTCGAGCTCGCTGCGGTTTTCACCTTCAGAAAAATGTGAGGTGAGCAAGCGACGGTTAAAACTGTTGCTAGCAGCCGTTTGGCTGATGAGCGCCATAGGGGAAAAGTCGCTCTAAGGTTTGAGTTGTTGCGCAAAGCGTTTGACAATCGTTCACGGCCGAGTTACTACCGCCGGATCAGCGATAAGCCTTGAAATAATAATCAAATGGAGACTATTTGGTACGTGTTAGCCGAGGTGGCGCGGCTCTAAGTCGAAACTTTGCTGATCAGATGTCGATTTACTATGCGAATGGATTTCTGAGGCGATTGCCGTTTTGTCATTATGGGCAGAGCATATCGTAGCTAACCTTTTGGGATTACAAAGTCGTGATGTTTTAAAAAAGCAGTAAAATCTTCTACAGTCGTACAGCCAGGAGAAATATTTAAGAGCAATGTTCGAGTTAGGACAACACTGAAGCGATCTTTTCTAAAGTATACTCCATATCTTAGCGCTAAAATTTTAAAGATGTTTCTAGTGTTGAATTTTGCTTAGCGCGACATTTTTGCTGCAATATTGCCCAACTGCACATGAGCATTCCTGCTAATAGTAATAACGTTGTCACGATTTCTTTTCCCATTTAGTAACGGATGCGTCCAATTTTACGTCAGTTACAGAAGACGAGATGACGTCTAATGGTCCTGTGTTTGTCGTCACTCCTGTGCTTACCAAATCGTGAAAATTCACTGAATAGCCTGGAACAAAAACAAAACCAGCAGAACGCAAAACATTTTTTTCTGTTCCACTTGGATGTTTCTTATTTTGCTTGCTCGCTCGCCGCAGTTATCACGGTGAAAAAAACTGCAAACAACACAGTAGTTACTATAGCGTACAAGTAAATATTTCCGGTTGGCTCTGGAAGCACATGTTTTTGAAGAGGCAGTCCTTTTCTCCCTCGTCAGGAATGAGGAATCAAACACAAATTCCCGCTTCTCTTTTAACTGGCTAAGGCCAAGTATTCTCTCGAGTAGGTGAGAATATTAATAACTTGTCAGTCCTGCACAGGGATTTTTGCCAAAACTCAAGCTTATTGTCAAACACCCTAGTGTTCCCCTAAAATAAGTATCATCTTTGGCGAACGTCGGCCTGGCTGTATGTTTTGCGCTTTTAAGGGTTCGTTGGCGTCAGACTGTTTGTGAAAGAGTTTGCGAAATTGACTATACCAGACGATTTACTTAACTCACATGACTTGTGAAGTCTGCATGTACACGACTCGGAAAGAACACCTCTTAAATGGCCACAAAAATACCCTACAGCTGAAAATATTGAAATTAACGTAAAAACAAGAAATCTATATTCCAAAGCATTCTGAGCCCTTTCTACCAGAAATTGAAGACGCATCTAAACGAAATTTTGAGTAAGATATCATTATAAAAATGCACGGAGCCAATGCTGGCTAAAAACAAAATTATCGGACCATTACAACCGAGAGGTTGTGGCTTTTCTGCAGAGCGTACTGAGAGCGTAGGTCTTTATAGCAACTCTGTTCCCCCACCCTCTCCTACGGAGTTGAAAGGAGAGCAATTACAAATGTTTTACTGCTTTCCACCTTCGAAAACATCCCTGGACAGCCCCCGCGATGATCTCGTGTAAAAATAATTTGAAAGGTTATACTGTACTTTGAATACCGCATCAGAAGCTATGGATGAACCCTACTGAGTGTCAGGTTGCTCCTTAACTGTCAGAGTTCTCATGGAGGATGTTCTCCTTATTTGACAACGGCTTGGCCAGAAATTATAACTTATTAATCTGCCTGACGAGGACTTATCCGCTGTCAAGCTTCATTAATGTCAATGCACAGATCGCGATTCGTTATTAATTAGGGTTGAGGGAGATGATGCCTTGATGGCCTTGCGACGCGAAGCGCAGAAGACATTTTCTGGTGTCGACACACTTCAGCACAGCTTGACATTTCTCGCATGCGTCGGCCTATCAACCAACTGACCGTGAAAACGTGCGATGTGTCTTCGAAAACGACCTGCCACAAAAACAGCTGTGCTGCTTGACGGCTGTTTAGGGAACACAAGGTAGATATCTGTTGCAAAACAATATCATACACTTTATGTAAATTGTAACTTTCATGCCACAGATCACAAAACGGTTCGCTAGTGGAAATCTCAGCTCAGCAAGCACTTCAGTTTACCTCGCACTATCCAGTCCATTCAATCACTTTTTTTAATTTCAAGCAAGTTTTCACCGCAGTAAAGCTCTTCCCCTCAGTCATATGATTGACTTTGGTTTTGGCATAGTCTGCCTCACGACTTTGCATAATTTACCAAGTGTCACACGCAAGCCTGTCTTTTGTTTACGTTCGCGTCAAAATCTTTAAGCTTCGGTGGCAGCAAGCAGACGTCGGTCACGTGGTAATATAAGCTAAACGAGGAGCTGCCTCCCAACGCCAAATATCCAAACCAATGCGTCGCATCTGCAAAACGAGACATGCTTGCCATTGTTCCACAAACAAAACGTAAACAACAAGAAGCGGAATCATAGTTACCAGTGTTTGCATTTTACCTTGAACAAAAACTGTTTTCAAGGTTCTGTAACAAAATTAGGCACTGCTTTTGTTGACCTCATAAAAATCCTAATAAAAGTTTTGTTCGGAAGTTTTCCCGAGCAGGTTCCTTCTAGATGTATATTATTCATGATTCTAGCGTTGGATTGGGAAGCGTTGATTCGCGGTTTGTAGGAGGTATAACCCAAATTTCAACAAAAATGAAATAAAAGCGAAAAAAGTTTCAACCATGGTTTAGACTAGACAGATTACAATATCATCACGTATTTTGCATTGTTTAATAATAGCGAATACGAAAACCCCCGCTATTTATGTCGTGCTCTGGAATAAACTATTTTGACATAAACGGTATGTACTACTTAACTGCCTCCTAATTTGTGTGACCCTATATCTGATGTAAATTTGTGAATTAAGTTAGTTGGCGTTTCTTAAAGATTTTTTTAGGTATTCTCTGAAACTGGGATTATTTTCCCCTTCACCATTCAACATCTTTTTGGAAACTTTTGGAGGAAAAGATCTCCAGATAACGTTGCAGGATCAGAAGACTAACTTTTTTCAAGGGGCCTACAACATAATAGTTATGTTAATGCTTTTTTTGATGTAATAACATTCTTCTCCTTTTGTCTCTCCTCACCAGCCCAGATCACCGTAAAAGACTACGCGAAGAACTTGTTCCGGTATCGGGCATATTTTCTCAAAGTGCCACAAACCACTGGTATCTAAACAGCTGTGTAGCCAACACAAACATTTGACTGACAACGCCAACAATTCACGCAATGCGCAGCTGGGAGCTCTTCCGAGTGAAAAAAAGAGCCAAGATGAGCTTCAGCCAGGGCCAGCACGTTCAGCTATTGCTGTTTAGAAAAGATAAAGACGGCGGTTGCATGGCATAACCTGGCAGTTTATTTCTCGTCTACTGTTTATCGGCGCTGCCAGCTTGAAGTTTGCCAGTTGGCTTTACCTTAAAGTCACGTCGGCAGTATCCGTAAACACATCAGAGAGTTTCAGCGTTGCGCCACCAACGACAAGGCGCAATGTGCCATTGCCGTCCCTTGAAAGAACAGCAATCTTACGTTGGAACTGAGCAGCAATCAAGAAAACGTGGTCGACGCACGTGTTCCTCCCCCGCCACATTTGCCAGCAAATTTATTTTCCCTGTAAACAACACGATCGCGATGTTTTTCCTGCACTAGGCGCATTTTTTCGCTTGCGTTTAACCTCACGCAAAATTAGAAAAGATCTCTGTCAAGTAGAAGACAGGCAGGGACTTTTTCTTTTCTAGTTGGTGCTATTACTTGCACGACCCACTTTCCTCCTTTGTCATGCTACTTGGGCTTATTTCGTTTACGAGCTATGACAGGCGACAAACGGGTTCCATTTGATGCAGCTTCAAGAATATAGATTTCTGCACGGTCAGAAGAGACGGTGAGAGAATCACGGGTCTGAAATCAACTACAGAAAAGCTTTCATTAAACGGTCCAATTTTTTCAGTGGCAGAATTTTTTTCTGCTGGGAGTCCAGACTTCCAGAAATTGCTATAACTAAGGCTTACGACTGAACGAAAATTAACAAGCTAATGGGTATTACGACGTAGTTATCCAACTGGCTCCTCATATCCGAATGAGGCTTAATCTTTTTAGCGTTGGATTCTTATTTTCATCTAGTGCATAAATTTGCTTGTCAAACTTTTCGTAACAACTCAAAAATTCACAATCGTTAATCCTGAAGTTAATACTGCGTTTTTGCTTGGGCTGCCGCCTGAGCTCCAAATGGCAATGTTCGACTTTGCGACAAAAACGACATGTTTCACAAACGGCTGGCATCACGCGAGTGCTGCAAATGCAACGAATGAATGGTTTTGGATACGGCCCGCAAGTGACACCAGCATTACGAGCAAAAATGTTCCTTGATGTAACAAAACGTTGAAACTGTCTTAGGCGAACCGGCACTTTCCTTCCCAAAAAGGCGCCGCCATTTTGTTTTTTGACGGCTGCAAGTCGCGTTGTGGCAGGTAGGATACGGGCTGTTTAAAAACGTAGATCATTAGTGGACATGACCACATGCTTTCGACCAGAAGAGCTGAGTAAACGTGCGTGATGGAAAGGGGTACATTTTAAGTACATTTTAAGTTTTTCCATTTAAAGATGTCCAATACCAAATTACCTGAAACTGGCCAAAAACGATCAAATATTTCATTGCAAGTACAAGAAAACACGGAAATCTCAGCAACAAAACTGACGCGTTTAGTGCTTTTCAATCCATCTTAATTGCAATACGTTTCTGTGGTCACTTAAAATAATGCATTTTTGATGTTTCCCACAGAGATTTTCTTTAATCGTCCCGAAAAATTGTTTTCATGGTCCAACCCACTGCTCTGTAAGATATAAGGATGAACAGTTTGCCGAAAGCTTTTCGCTCCAACCACTGTCTTTAATTAAACCACCTGACGTTTTTTGGCTCTTGATCAAACGTAGCCAGGTTGCTTTTGTTAACCTTATCAAGAACACCCACTGCGCATCACATAATATTCAGAAGTTTCCTTGCTTTCGTGTCTACGAATATTACCGCATTCGGAGCTTTGGATCAACCCCACAATTCGTGTTTTCTGGACTCGAGTGCATTTTCTCATCTTGAGTCATTTTTGCTCACAAAATTACGCGATCGTTAAAATAGTCCATTATCGCGATCGAAAATGCTGCTGCTTACGGATGTTCATCCCATGCCTATATTCCTTCCAGCCACTCGCTAGAACAGTTTAAATTTATAACTGACGATTCGGACGTCTTGTAGTTGCCCTTTCACGATATCTACTCTGTTTATACACATGCATAGTAACATCGCCCTGCAGCTGTAAGCGCGAAAAAGGTCAAAAATCTCAAAATAACACGGAGTCATAGAACCTAATATTTGAAATTAGAATAAGCTGGTCATTTGCAACCCGCAATGCGTTTATTCGGCACATACTGAAAAACGAAGTTGCGATTTACAAACGTTGTCAATAGCGAAGCAGAACCTATAGAGATTTTGTCTTCTAAACGAAACCTCATCAAGTTTCTGTTTTTAAAAATCCGTCTCACCAAGTATTAAATACTGTCAAAAAGTTTTTGAGTGTTTTTTCTTCGTGATTTGGGCAGTTTTTGTACTTTGGCAAAAAATCAACTGACTGACATAACAGCGTTTTCTTGCGTAATCTTTGCTGTTAAATATACCCAACCTTTCCGAAACAAAACAAAACAAATATACAAAAAGGTTCGTCTTCAAAATCTTTGCCAACGCTTTCAACGCTTTTGGTCTTGTTTGTTCAAATCTTTTGATCGCTTTTAGGGAAACGAAGAGCAACAAATATTAAAAAATTTGTAAAGCCCTACCTCGTCTGCTCTTGCATCGAGTGTTCCTCACTGTCCCATGCAGGCGTTGTATTTCAGGTGTCATACGAGGTCGCTCTTTTAATGCATGCAAAACCTGAACTGAGCTTTCAGAAGCATCACCACAACAAAATGTTCGCAGCTAAGCCGCACGCTGAGCGTGAACGTTGTTGTGCCGCAGTGACAACACACCTTCTGCTCTCTGGTGTAACATGGCGTTTTTAAACATCGTAGAGGCGAAGTTATGGAAGGAACGTGATTCACGTAAAGTTAGTTTTGACAAAACTAACTAACATGAATACATTTTGCCTGAGTTAAAGTTGCATTGACAGCTCTTTGAAAATTAGCAAACCTTGACAATATTTCTGCGTGCTCAACGCTCCAAGTATTAGATATCAGTGTTTCTATCTGACAAGATAGATAAGAGAACCGCGCGAATCCAGTGCTAATAAAGCAAAGTTTGACGAGGAAGACAAAGGTGAAGAAATAATCCACCGTCAATTCTGTAATTAGCATGTTTGCGGCACTTGCCACTTGGGAAATGCAGGCAGCCCAGACAATCGTGAGTTTTCAAATAGAACCTCAAACGTTTCAAAATAGGGCACAACTCGTTTAAAAAGTTTGGACTTAAAACGTGGCCAACGTTGCTCAGAAAATACGGAATGCGTGCTACGAACATTCTTTTACTGCACGACAGTTTTCTGTCACAATTTTTTATTTTCTACATCTACAACGGCGGTTTTACACGCGGATCCATAGACAGAAGCATTCGGTCCTGTAGTTCTTGCGATCTTAAGCAGTGACGGCACAAACACAAGCGTGGACAGTTTCCTTCCAGAGAAAAACGTCTGGAACTTTTCCGCATTTTAAAACGTGCTTTAAGAAGTCACGTAAGTCTGTGCGATGGCAATGCTTGCAATGCTCCGGGTGTGGTTTCAGTTTGTTGTACTGCGCAAAGTGTAATGAGTTGGTGCTGATGCGCTTTTCAACAATGGGCTCAGTCAGTCTGAGAACCGTAATTCTGGGTGGGAGTGCTCGGCTCAGGCTCGGGCAAGCCATGATCGAGATGGGACGCGGTTGCTCGACTCATAAACGTTTCTTTCAGCAACGCAGACTCGAGCATCTTCGCCGTGAAGCGCAGAATGTATGCTGATCGGCCCAACAATGCACGATCTTGTGCAAAGCTCACAGCTTGCCGGGCAAACAAAACCTTATATGATAAAAAACAAAACAAAAAAGAGACACAATCGAGATGATGTCTGAAAGGTCAAGCTCTTTCAACCAGATGGTAGCCAGGCCACTGTGAGGGCAAGGGCAACAGCCTCGCGGAGACGTAAGTTGTGTAATAATTAAACCACTTTGCTCGAAAATTTGTCTCGGCGGTCGGTAAGTCGCTACCCGCTGTGAGTGTAACCACACAAATCCCGCGTTCTTTAAGTTTGGCTTCAGGGAAGCATTCTATTTGTCCAGACCCATCAGCCAGTAGAGTTTCTCTTTCAAGGAACGGCAGTCAACACGCACCTTATCTGTACATTTACTTTCACCTCCGTCGGTGAAACGATCGCGAGTGTGTGTACAGCGGCGTGCAACAAGCGCTTCCGAAGCCGATGTCCACCTGCCAAACCCCTAGATAAACTTATAAACCCCGATTACCGGATGCTTTTTGGTGGCTGTCAGCTGCCTGTTCAAACTCGGGAGTCTGGAAAGCCGATAAGTCGTCTCCAAGTAGATCAGAAACGTTTTAAATGCAATTGATTGTTGGAAAGTATCTAACACGTTTGATGGCAGCCTTTGTCAAAAACAGAAACTATGGCAGGTAGTCATCTCCACCGTCTGCCATAATTACTTTTACGACGATGCAATTAAACGACTAAATTGCAGTTGGTTTGATTTGTTTACTTAACCTTCCTAAAAGACGATTTCCGCCAAAACGCTGTCGCTGGACGATGACTTCTAGTGCTTTGTCTCGTGTCACATGTTAAAAGTTTGGAATAAGGGAAAGTTGCGCTGCTCATAACTATTTTGAATTCATTGCCGTTCTATAACGCAGAAAACATCTATCACAGGCTTTTCTCTCAAGCAGAAGCAATCTCGCTTAGGCCTCTTGATGTTCATAATGAGTGATGATTTCTGAGCGGTTGGATTGCTGCGTATCTGCCAACATGTTTCAAATGTAATTGCTTGGCAAACAGCCTTATCGACACACTCCCGTGTAACATCGAACTGGTTATCTCATCGCATTAAACCTCGATGAAAGGATGCTTTGCCGGTCGCAAATAAGCCTATTTGCTTGAGGAAGTCATGGCTTAAACGACAGGAGGAAGGGTCCGACGCCTGTCACAACTTTCCATACTGAAGTATCTTTTTCCAAGGCGATTTCCCCTCGTTCCCAAGAATTGCATTTCAGACGCTGTTTGACGTGCTTCGTCAGCTTCTCGGCATATTTATGTCTAGTTTGTCTCGCTCACCGAAAGATCTGTGCTCCTGTTATCATATGCAAAACTTTCTATCTGTCGTACAGTAGATGATTCTTATGCGTGAGATAACGGATGCTTAATATCGAGGTCATTGACCATTACGACTGGCAAGGTTGGCACGGTTTTAGGGTCGTTTTTTTTCAATAAAAAGCAACAAATCAACTTATTCTTCTTGCCACACGATTTACCGCCCAAGGGTTGTACAAAAGAAATTAGCTACTTACACGTTTAGGAACTGAAAACCTCATGTCTTTACGGAAGCTAAGCAATCAAAAATGTTGAATAAGACAAGACTGAAACATATATTCAGCAGTCTAGTTTTCAAACAATATGCATCTTTTCTATTTTTCCAAATCCACAGGGCGGGTTGTCAGTTACTTTGCCTCAACGCTGAAAATGGCACTGCAGTCTTTCGCGCAGAGAAAACACGTGTTAAACAAAAGGAACCCAAGCAAGTGAATCTTCAGCAACTACCTTTTCGGAACACTGTACATGAGGAATTCAAAAATATTCTCGCACAAACAGCGCGATCTCTAATACATTTCTGCCTACAAGCAATTTCTAGTGCATCGCGAAATCTGCTTTGATGTGGGCGCTTTGGGCTCCGCTTTGCAATTTTTAATTTGCGGTTTTGTTCTGGTAGTAATGAAGATGAAATACTCTGTGCTGCTGACAGGTTGCAATAACATTGTTGACGATAAGCGCGGACAATTTCGTAAGCGCTTTGGTGTTACTTCAGAAACTGTTAGCGTTAATACCTTAAACTTTCGTGTAGTTGGCTTCTGGTATAATCAGTATGCAAGGATAATAAACTCTTGTAATGTGATATGTTGGACAGGGCTTTAACAAAACATCCGATGCCATTTTCGATAATTACAGTATGTTTCTGCAAGCAAGTGCAACCTCCTTGAAATTTTGATGTTTTGCTGCTTTCATCAAATTCGTTTATGAGAGGGAACTTCTTGTCAGAGAAATATCAATAATAACGGTGTTTTGTTGATGAACTGAGAATTATAAACAATTTTTGTTAGAAATTTACTAAGCGTATGAATCCGTTTGGAAAAATTTGTAAGTTCTACAGAACATTTATCAAAAGAGCAAATCAGAAACGCAATGAAGGTTAATTTCTGCATGATCGGATAAGATTTACTGCTAGCTTTGCAATTATTTAACACGAATATTTTTGTATATTTGGAATTCATGCCACAAAAGCGTGGAAGTAACTTTCGTTAAGTACCACACAGTCAATTAATTTGTTTAATGCAGAAGCGCTTAATAAAGAGGCACCAGTCTTCCTTCTCAGAAAATTATACACCGAGCAATTGTTTGTTTTAGTGAGCATGAATATTTTAAGGCTGAGTTAGCAGAGTTCTAAATGAATCACAAACTTTGTGAATTATTAAATTGAGTACGAAATCTTATGAAAATACGAACAAAGTACACATTTAATTCTAATAGATTTTGAAAGGGCTATGTGATATGCTCAGAAGCGCTCTGCTTCTGCCACCCCCCAAAATATTATTCATATTTTACTTGTAAATTTAGCATGTTGCAAGTGCGCGAGAATGAGATTTCACTGCGAAAATGGTTTGGTGGCACTCTACAGTTGCGCATTTCAGAGGGAAGATTGCGAAGGAAAGTCATGGTTTCTTCATAAAGAAAAATTTTGCTTCAGTTATTTGGAAATTCTTTTCAAAGATGTCCAATCTTCATGATGGCTCGTCAGCATATTCCAAAACAACGTTTGCACTTCGCAACATTTTTTGTTTGTGGTACGTCTTTCGGTAAACAGCTTCATTCGCGGTCAAGTTCTTAATCAGGTGCGGAAAAAGCGAGCTGGGCAGGCAGGGGCGTACTGAGATAACACAAGGAGGTACAATGTCCCGGGCTCCGAATCACTGGGGGGCGCTAAAAAGCCCCAATAGTGTCGCAAGTACTTTCTTCAATACAGTTGCTCGCGAAAGAGCTTAGGTTCGAACATGGGGGCGCCAAACTTGTTTCTTGTCCCGGGCGCCAACTGACCTCGGTACACCCCTGTTAGCATGGATGTAACCAGCTGATATTTTCAGGGGGTCAGAATCATTGTAACTTGTTGTTGTACAACTAAACATGTTTTACAAAATTTCGTGGGGGTAAATGCCCGATTGCCTTCGCCCTGGTTACAGGCTTGATGCTTGGTCTTTGTTTCTTTTCATGTCTCTAAACAAAACAGTAACCAGAGAAGGGAAATGGAAATGTTGTTTCCTATCATAAAAGTGTTTATTTCAGTAAAATCTTCATGTTCCGAATGTGTTTGCAGCAGAAAAACCTATTAAAAGCTGCCAAGTAACATTTACTAGATTGTATACACGACTGATCTGTGCCCTCAGTTGCGTTACTGCTACGTATGTTTCCGAAGTGCTTCAATACAGATACGTTTTGACTATATTTAGGTAAATCAGCAGCTAAGAATCATAAAAAGATTATATCAAAATTTTTCTGATGTTTCTCGTTACTTGTCTTTGGTTTCTCCTTTGTAAAAAACAGAGTTTCAGAAAACTTCGGGAAATTGAAGAGTTTACTTCCTTAAAAAATTGTTTACCAAAATTCGAAACATTTATGAAAAGCTTGCCATTTTCAATAGTTTCTTCATGCTTTCCTCCGACAAAAGCAAACATGCATTTAAAAATCTTGAATTTCCGCAAAATGAATTGAGAGCAAATGTATTTCGTTTTTGTGTTACTGCATTTTGACCTTTTCTATTTTCATGCAAGTTTTAGCCCCTTGCTGATAGTTTCTTTTAATCCTCAGGTGTTTTAAGGTTTTCTTCACGTCAATGCATATATAAAAACCTTCCAGTAAAATCTAAATGAGCCAGAAAAATGCTCTTGTCACAAGCCAATAGAGCGACTGCGAACTGCTTGTAACAAAACAGACCTAAAATGCTCGCTCTCGGATCTTAAAAGTTGGACCTGCGCTGCGGGGAGCGGTACAGTCTGCGCAGCGCTTTGGGCGAACTTGGACAAAATGAATGCAGAAAAAGGAATGGTACGTGACTGCTGTGGCGCTAAACGCGTAGAAGCCAATGTCAACAAGACGATTAGAAGCTTTGAGGCCATCGTTCGGCAAAACGGCGAAGTTACGACGTGCACATTTTCTGTGCGATTTGGTTGCCAAGGACACGCAAAAATTATGAAACAGAGAATGGTCTATCTAGAAGGATTTGCAAGCAAATCACTATCCGCAGCAGACGTCAGAACTCCTTTGATGCAGTTGGGTGTGGCTCTGATTTTCAGCCTCGCAGTAATTATCGATAAATTCTGTTCAAGCCAACAATTTTCACAGGATTTCTCATACCGTCGGTTATCAGCACCTGGTAAAAAAATACATTTATTTGTTATTGATTTCGGAAGATTCTGTAGCGAGGTGGAGTGATGAAAGCCAGACCCTGTACGCGCGCTTCGATGGTAGCGAACTACCAAGGCCAACAATAATTTAAAGCGGATGTGAGCATAAACAGTACTTCTTGCCGATACGATGCGTTTGGACAATTTATCAACTGCAGAACCTGTCTTTAGCGCAATTTTCCTTTTGAGATTAGGGGGGAGCAGGTATTAGTTTAGAAGTTCAAAGTTAAACTGGAGAATGATTCGTTATTAGCACTTTCGTAACTTTCCAAGTTTTATTCACCCTACAATTCGAAACGAACGTTCAAGTCATATAGAATTGTGGATCACGATTTTCTGAAAACAACCAAAACCTGATCTAAAAAAATGTCAGATTGTAAAGAAGATTTGTTGCCCAAAAGGAAGTTTAACCAATCAACCCTTTTCTCCCAGCTCATAAACGACGTTTCAGTGATATAAATGACACCTAATGACTAAGCAAATGATTTTCTTGTTACCATTTCCAACTGCAACAGCAGTAAGGTAGTATTATTCGTTTTGAAAAAGTAGGTTTCAGCCCAAAAAAACTTATTTGAATTCAATCTTCCATCTACAAACAGATGAGGCGCTCAGATGGACATATTCGCAGTTTATGTGTCACATAAACTAAAGAAACAGAAGAGAATCGATGTAGGCCCTAATTGTCTTCAAAACTTGTTTCTGCCAAATTCAATGCTGACCACAAACTATTGGTGAAAGCGTCTAAATTACAATGATATTAATGTCCAGGTGTTTGCTTTGGTTCAGTGGCAGGCTATCTCCGATTCATCCCGGCACCGGGGAGAAGAAATAGATGCTAAATTTTTTTATGTCAATCACAATAGAATTCTTCTGGATGTTTCCCCTTCAAACACTGTCATATAAAATATCCCCACAACAACGATCATCCTTCAAAAATGTTGCCCGGCAAGAAAAGTGTCTGTGGCATTAAACAAGTTTGGCGACTGCAGCCTTGTTTCTATCACGATGAAACCTTCAAACGCTTTATGGTCAAACTGTGCCAAAAGCGAGGAATGTGGTGTAGCGGCAAGTTTGGTGCCATACAGCAAGCGGATTTATAAAGCGCGTTTTTTTTCCAACGCAGAATGAATCAGCCCCGCAAATGATCATTCGTGGATTCTGGAGAAGGAAACTTTCCATGTCGTTTGAATCGCTTGGGTCACGTCGGAGGTACTTGCCGTGTACACCAGCGATCCAGTTTCGCGGTTTTCGACAAGCACTTATGCGCTCGTGGGTTGTGACGTAGGCAGGCAACAGTTCAACAGTTGCTTCAGGGGAGTGCTTCCTTGGCCTTAATCACCTTGTTGTCACAAATAGCGATGCGCATTTCCCATAAATCGTAGACAGCAATCATTGTTATTGCCACAAAACATTAAAATCATGTTTCGTTTAACACTCGTGGCAATGAACCTAATATCAACGTTTGTGGCTGACCGCTTTTAAAAACAACTGAACGTGGAGCGAGCCATCAAAGAAGTATATAACTTGGTAAAGGGAGCTAATTCGTATCTGGCTGCATTGACACCTGCCGTGCAAGCTCAATGACTAATGATACACCTGCAAAGTCTGGTTTAATTTGTGGCTTTAAGTGAGGCATCGCCGGGTATCACAGACCATTCCAATCCAATTACCACAAATCGATGCCCGGTTGCAAAGTTCGGATAGTTAATCATAAGCAAGAAGGGCTGCGCTTTGACGACCTGCCGCTCAGGATAAAGCTGGCGATCGCATTTTAAAGCTAATTTCGTTGTCGGAAAACCAGGCGCAGGACAGCGGTTTTTCGGTTAATGAAATGGCCGATGAAGCTCCGTTTCCCGCAAGAATGGTTAAAACCAGCTTTGCCTTTGCCCGAGGAATCGATCACGGCAGGCGAGTGTAGAATCAATACAAGCAGCGCATTGCGCGGGAGAGGCGAGTCGGACAAAGAGCATTTTCATGGGGAGCCGATTTCCTGACCCATCACTTCTCGTTACCAAATGCATTGTTTACGCGGCCAAGTCGTCGCACTTGTTCGTAATTGGGTCTTTTCATTGAAACAGGCGCTGCTGCGATAGAAACACTGTTTTGATGTTTCTTGCTGCGCACGATAGCGTTTCTAGCACACGTTAGTTTTTCTGGTTCTGTTAACTTTCTGTCAATCGCAGATTTTAAGCTTTGAATGAAATACTTCAACAAAATCGATTTAAAATTTTCATAGGTCAAATTATGAAGCATATTTCGGATTTACCTTATTGCCATAAAATATCAAATTTCTGTCGAGTGCACCGTTTAGCTGCATTGCTCTTTGCTTTTCTATTTGCTAAGCGGTGCACCTGATTCACCGTTTTGGAACTCGGTGTCATATGTTCTCAACGCTGTTGCACTCTTTTAAAGCATTTGTTTCCGAAATTTCAACGAATTAAATCTATTGTTCTCACATATTGTTAACGTGGACAGTGGAGAAACATCAAATAATAATAGTTAAAAAGTAAAAATGCGTTAGTTCAGCAACTAATTTACATTGTATATGGGGAACTGTAAAAAATGAAACCAAAATTTCCCAGATGTATCAAATAAATTTTCTCAATTCGCTTTTACGAACCGTCTAGGATGGTGATGCAAACTACAAAAGCCTTCAAAAATTGTTTGTTCTAGATTTTATGTCTTTTTCATTCGTTTTTGGTCGTTTATGCATATTGCTCATTTCACTGACATGCTAACAATCTGCTGAATTGATATGTTGGAAAATCTGCAGCGTTTCTGCTGCGAAAGCAAATTTGATATAACTTTTCTTCAAACAACTATATATAGGCATTTTTATCTTGCTTGAGCAACTTCAAATGTTCGAAACCTTTGCATAACCCTCAAAAGGTTATCAAACAGTTTTGCTTTCTGACTCCTCTTTGGTCGTTAAAACAGAATGCAGCAGAGTCTACTGGGTAAGATGCTGTTCAAAATCCCAGTAGGTACGACATGGTAAAGACTAAACATCCCATCAGCAAGGTTCATTTGAGCACGTTTTGAAATCTTAAATCAACGTTGTTTTTTGGGGGAAGGAAAGTGGACATTTTGGCGTGGATCGATCTTGTAAGATCTGACGCTAGTGGATCATATGACAAAAATATCCTTAACTCTTTGTTGTTCCTGTATTTTTGAATATATTTTTGTGTGCGAAAAAAGCGCGTGGTTTTATCTGCCTAGAATTTTAAGCCAAACTCATCCAATGTTTTTTAAGTTTTGCGAGAGATGGAAAAACGCACGAGTCTGGATTAAAAAAAGCTGCAAAGCATGTAACGTTTCAAACCGTCTAACTGGTATTTCCTGATAACGTATTTGTCTATCTGGATGAGCATGAACAAACAGAGTGTGTTTTTAACTTCTTTCATCGTTTCATTGTTTGCGAAAAGACATATTGCGGTGCAGTTACTGTTGATCGAAGACTTGGCAAGCTTGCTCATGTTTTCCAATAAGCATATTTATTTTTAGAAATGAATTGCTTATCATGTTTTTGAAAGGCTTTCAGCAGCCCGCAGAAGTACTAAGTAAAAAAAAAGTAAAACCAAAGAACTTAATTGTGTTTATCAAATTAAAAATCAAAAATATATCCACTAGCCAAATTTCAATCTCTACCATCGAAGTCCGAAACAAAAACAATGAGATCTTTAAGGTTTTTGCCCAATGGCTGTTTTCAACCCATTCACAAATTACGTTCAACGGACAATGCCAGTGGTGTGACTGCTTTTTTGCCACATTGCTAGGCCGGTTGGACTGGTGTCAAGAAGTTAATTTTTTGATAATACTTCTTCAACTTCCTTGTCTCGATCACTTGCAACCACAGAAAAAAGGGCTCCGTTTACTTTTACAGCCTTTCAGCTGAATCAGCAGCTAAGTGCAACTAAACTACAAACAATAACTTTGGACAAAATTTCACCGACTACTTCAAAACCTGTTGAGTGACGAGGTGTTGTGGGTGACGCCCACAATAAACCTTGTTTGGGGTGAAAATAATTGGGATAGATTTTGTCAAATCTGACTGCCTTTGCACACAGGCAACCAAAAATAGGAAGGCCAAACCGAACAGCTATGTCAGATTAAGGTTTTGCATTTCCTGCATTACACTGTAGGATGTCACGGAGTCAGTGTAGAATTTAATCATAGCTTATGAATAGAGTTATGTTTGGAGATCATTTGATCATTACATGCAGTTTGTCTGAAAACCTGTTATGAAAAGAAGGGTTGCAAAAAGTGACCTAATGTACTCGCTTTTGTTGAAACTCTGGCGCATATAAACTATTTCGTTGCACTACGTTTCTGCTTTTTTTCTTGAAAATTGCCATTTGGGTGTGTTTCACATGCTTTGGAAAATCCAGGAGGGAAATGTTTAAATACCATTTTAATTTATCATTTCTTCAAAACTGAACCAATTAATTCGAAACAGTCTTCATTGTAAATGAAATTGGAGTTAACGGAAAGCAAAAGACTTCACCACTCGCCCGTTTCAGGGCATTTCCTGCAGTATAATTTCAAATGATTTCACCTTCAACTTGCGCTTCATGTACAGAAGCAATGCCAGTTGTTTGAAAATAAACTGCTTTGAGTCCAACGGTTGTGTCGAAAAGGGCCGGCTTAAAAAATCTGTCCGTTTTTTATCGCGAAAAAAGCAGTTTCTCGTTTAAAAGGGCAGCTTGCTTCGTTATCTCTTCACTGTCAAATGCACCAAGTCAAGGGATAAGATCGATGGGTTCAACATGAATTAGCTCGCTTTGCGCGACTTTAATTGAAGATCCGATTATGATATGATGGGACGCAACCATTAAGGTAAACTTTGCTAATCAGCCTAACGTTCGAGTTACGTAATGACCAATGTTGGCCAGATTGTCAAAATTAAACGTAAAAGTCCCAAAAGACAGATTTTTCAGTTCACGTTTTTTCAGGATTGTGTATTGTTTCTTTGCTTTGGTAAAAGCACATGAGCTTTTTCTCTGTAAGTTATCGTCAAACAAAACGCTTTTAAAAGCGGAAAACGTTTCCAAACAATAAACATCACCGACAAACACGCAGCACTTCCTTCTATGGCTTCGTTCAGTGCCAAACATACTGAATAGTTATTTTTTAATACGGAGCATACTTTTTTTCTTTCTACAAATTCTGAGTGAAAATCGTCTCTTACTGCAACGTCACCCGCTGAGAGCAGAATTCAAAACGTGGTGGCGCAATCCAAAGTCAGAACAACTCCAAAGTAAACTGAAAGTAACGCAAAAGTGTGTGACAACTGCCTTGCCTGCGAGAAAGGGAAGCACAAGGATTCGGTTCCGTAGACGCACGGATTTTCAGCTTCAGCATGTACCGGTTACAACGACCCAAAGAGAAATTTTCCACCTCAGGCTGTTGTCCAGTTGTCCACCAAGCGCTTAGAATGGCAAATATCAAACGTGAAATCGAGCTTAACAACATCTAAGGATAGGCCAGCGCAGTAACTCCGCTTTGTGTGATGGAAAAGTGAGTTGTTGTTGATAGCAGTATTATAAGTCACGATAGAAAAATGTAATAAGCGTGCAGTTTACTTGAAGTTTTTCTTTGAGCAAGGATTTTTCGTTAACAAAATACAACCTTCCTGTAAGAAATAAAGCAGGAACAACAAACCTTTTTATTAAACAACACAAAATGATTTGATTCTTGATTTTGTATCAATGTTTTTATTTCTTTTTCTTTGCAACATATTTTACAACTTTTTAAAATGTTTTCATCGGTTGCTTTTTACTTGATACTCCCCAGAACACGACAATAAAAGATAATCACACTATCATGATCTTCCGTTGCAAGTAAACTGTGGTATGATTTTCGCTGAAGACTCCTGCACTGTGAGACTTGGTGTGCAATTATTGATATGGAGNAGTTATCATAACAGCACCCACGATCGAATCTCTCCAGTGGTCATAATGATTCGAATACAATTCAACTCAAAGCCCGAGTAAAAAAGTATAGAAATAAACTATCATCACGGTGTATTACACGTGCAGTTTAGACACTGTGATTTCATGCTAGGAACAGGCATATCATGTCGTCAAGTATCGCATTTGATTTGAAAAGGATGTTCAGAATAATGTTGTGCTTTTCTCGCTGTGGTTACTTAAATCATGCTAGTCAATTCGATCAGGAGGAAATTTAGGCTTTTGTCGAAACGATGACGTATTGCAAGCTTTAATTTTCCATCAGGTCGACCAGAGGTCTATAATAAATGTCAGGGACAGTTCGGCAGGATGAGTTTGCTTATTTTGACTGTCCGAGGCATTGTCTCTTGAGGAATAATGCATTGACTGGCTGGATCTCATGAAATGCGACGAATTTATTTAAAGACAATTGGCGGCAGGCCGAGGCCTGATTGATGCCTCTTGAATAAGACATTAAACATACCCAGTGTAAAATGTGAAAACTTGTATATGTTATGACATAATGTCCACTGCTTCAAACCAAACCGAAACTTTCTACAGGCAATAAAGTTACTATATGAAACATACACTGAGAGGCATCCAGACAGAGACATCGTCTGCCTTCATCAAATTGCAGAAGCCTCTGATTTAATTAGCCATCACAGTTTTACTGGGTGCCAACCACCAAACGACTAATTCATTGGACAAAACCTTCTCCAAATAATCCCAAACTTGCAGATTCTTACGCACACCAGAAGCAATTATGACGGCACAAGGACTGGAGGTGCGCAATTTTCGCGCGGCGATTGAAGGATCTCTGCACGTCAAGGAAAAGCTGAGAGACGAAGGTGCGTTTTTGCGATGCACTAATCGCACGTTGCCAGAGCCATGACTTTGAACCTCCGCTCGTAATCATTTATTAGAGTGTTATTAGATAACGCTGCGTTCCGCTCTTTAATTGAAGATATGAGCCAATTAAGCAAAAACTTTGATGTTTTGTCGTCAGGCGGGAAGATCCGCTCGCCTCCAGACGACGGTGTGGGCCACGTGCGAGGATATCTTCTGCTTTTCGAGTGAACAATGTGCAACCCTAATAACAGCGTTTGTAATGTGAAACAAACAACGTCAACGATGAAAACTTTATCATAACCCTACTCAGTCTTACTCCTCTTCGAAAAAAACGCCTAAAATCTAACCAGTTTTTGACTGATTGGCAACCTTACGGTTGCTTCTTATGCTTCCATCTTTTTGTTAAGCAGCATGCTTTAATCTTTTTGTGACGTTAGCACAGTATCAAGTCAATATAATAAGCCACGCATCCACATGAAACTGTCAGATGGGTAAAAAACAACGTTGCTGCAAGCGATTGCCAGTAAGAGTAGAAGTTCGTGGTTGCAATTATAAAACTCGTCATCACTTTCTAGAGAGCCGCAACTTGCAGATGTGTGTTACAAACTCCTTCTAACGTTCAGCAGAATATTGAGAAAGTGCTTTGAATTGTAACTACGCCCACTAAAAAATGAGGCAGGCGGATTAAGAGCCGCGAATTCCAAGCAACTCTTGATTGCGACTTGTTGAAAACCTCTTTAGTTTCGTTGATCTTGTACATAAAAGCTTCAGCGAATACCCGATTTTTAATTTTTTTGATAAGCATGAAAACATCAAAAGCTTTTGGGTTGCTTTGAAAAAGGCGTGAACACCGCAAAGATCACCCACGTGGCAAGCAAATTTAATTTGAAGCGTTGCCTACAGGTTTCACCCCAAACTTCACCAATGTCTGGAAAATCAATTTTTTTCATCGCTTCTCTAAACGCATACTGTCAGCAAACTTGAGAAAACTCTCGATTGAGTTTAAAGTTGCTTCAGAGAAAGTTTCCTTAAAGAACATCCGGTAAAACGCCAACGAAGCCTACACTGCCTTTTCAACTGGTCGGTGAGTTTGCAAGCAGCTTTGCTCCACATTGCCAGCAACATTGCAAAAGAATAAGTTTTGAGGAGGCGTTTCGAGAAGTCTTGTCAAAACACAATTGGTACAGTATTCCGAAACGAAAACTTCTATCCGGACTTGTTTTTTATATCTCGACAAATACGTTTTCGTCAACCATTTTAACAATGATGCAGCTCAATCGCACGAGCCCTGCAAGCCAGAAAACGTTATTTCGGATCAGACGAATTTTGAACAACTTCAGCTCCTCTACTTTTTCAGTGTTTTTTTTGTCTTACTGTAGCGCTGCGCGAAAATTTGCTGTCGATAAAATTTGTTTATTGTGACAATTTGCTCTCGTATCTATTTCCACGAACCTGATAACTGGTTGACAGTGGCGTACGCAGAAAATTTTCATGGGGGGATTTCATTCAGTGGCATATGGTGGTCATTTGTATTTGGTGCGCACTGTTTGTGATGTCAAAATTTGACGTCATATTCCTGTTTCCAAACCAAAGTTTT
>JGI24159J19872_10000012_pt1 | contig 72772 bp, 55 predicted proteins | sample Ectturendosymbi4_FD_19872 | JGI IMG/M metagenome (IMG submission 19872) | reverse complement strand
TTTATGTTGCCCCCCCTACTTTTTCCTTGGCCCCGCAATGCCCCCCCCCACTTTTTCAATTCTAGAATCGCCACTGAGAGTGAAGACTAAACATTGCGTACTGAACTTAGTTTTGACTGGACAACGGAAACGCATGCATGTTTAGCAACGATTTTGATGCAATTTAAAGAGTCAAACCTTCTACGAAAGCCATATATTGACTGTCTGGCACCGGTTCACTCTACTAGCACTTCAAACGTACAAACTGAGCTCTGAATTATCCGTGCAAACACACCAACTGCACTATCTTGCTTCAGTGTACAAGAATATCATATGCAGAGTTGTTCACTTCACCCGCCAAAATTTAAAAATGGGCACAACTTCTATATCTATTGAAATGCATAACTATTTAAACCAACGAAAGCATCAATGAAACTCCTGTCTGGTCTGCCGACGAGTTTAAATTTGAACGACTATAAATTATCGAAACCCTCACGCATTTTGACCACTTTATATGAACTTGTATCGCCCATAGTCAGGGTCGTAACCAGCTGATATATCCGGAGGGGGGCAAAATGATTGTAACTAGTTGTTGTACCTAAAAACTAAACACGTTTTTGAAAAATTCGGGGAGGGCAATTACCCGATTGCGCCCCCTTGGTTAGGGCCTGCCTAGCGTTAAGGTACGTGCAGAGCTAGTTTAAAATCAAAATGCTAGAGTTCTTCAAGACGTCGTTTTTTCGCAGCACAAGCAGGGCGGTCGATTTGATCCTTTGCAATTGCTACCGTGTCAAGAACGCTGGCGCGGCCAAGTGAAAAATTAGCTTTGTGCTACAGGTCTTTGCTGCCAATACTTACATGTTCAAATTTGAAACCACAGTGTGGGTGAGTTCATATTTAAGAACGACTACGGTACAGAGATCACGAAAAACACCTTGGTGAAGCTCTAATTGAATGAAATGCGACCCACACAGATTATTTTTGGGTGCGAACTGAATCCCACAATTGTAGTTTTTATCGTGGTTGTGAAAAGCATATGGCTGCATGCCGGAGCATCAATCATGTAATTGTTACTTTCCTACATTAAATATTTACCAAATATAGCAAGTCATCTAGCTTTATTGAAAAGTCTTGGGCGTGAACACCACATTCGCTATATTTTCTGGCTTAATAGCGGTTCTAGAGATGGAGTTCTATTTTTGTCATGCCTGAATATTATCATTTACTTCAACTAAAATATTAGACTTGTTGCTTCGCCAAACATTCACCGCCAAACATTTGAACACAGTGACGAAATGTAGGTAAGCTGAGACTTGGACCAAAAAAACTACGTTAAAAATGCCACATGTAGGTGCATAATTAAATAATAAAAATGAGAATTGCTGCATTTATCTTGCTGAATTGCTGCAAGCGTTTTTCTGCTGAATTGCTGCAAGAATTGCTGCAAACGTTTTTCTACCGTTGCATCGGTGCCTTTCTTCCTGTTAACTACCGACTGCCATAAGATTTCCGTTATTTTTATTTGTGTACCTATGATGCTCCGAAGATCAAGTAATACAAAAACAGTTGCTACAAGCAGCTTTTGTCACTTAGATTCTAGAGTAAATTTCGTAAAACAAACTAATTGTGCAAGTTCCATTTGAGATATTCTGTTGGATCCAGTCAATCTTTCGCGCATTTAGAAGAAATGCCTTAGTTGCCAACCAAAGTAGAGCTTACCAAGTTAGGGACTGCGAACTTCACTAGTTTCCGCATTATTTAATGTCATGGCTAACTAAAACTAATAAAAAAAATTATTAAAACTTCCAGAGAAAAATTGAATGTGTGTGCTGTTTCTCAAACAAGCAGATAAAAGTGGAAAGACTGAAATTTTGTTTGACCAACTGATCGTGACCTTATTATGAATGTTTTGCCTGGCCTTGGCTTCTTACAAAGTAACTAGCATTTTTCATTATTAAGATCTACCTCTAACAACCTGTTTCACAATAACACGAAAAGCTTTCAAATGCTTTTGATAATGTCAGGTACTTTTTGTCAGTGCAGCAGTAGTAATGTAAATTCTTTTATAGCAAACCAGTTGATCAATTCTATTTCAATGGAGAGTTCAATAAATTGCGCAGCTTTACAACCTTAGAAAAAAAAGAAAAACCCATACAATACCACTGTTATGGATAAAAATGTAATATTGTGTACGATCTTCATTTCAGGATAACGATATCATAAAACCACTTCCCATGCAAAAATTGAAGGATTAGTTTGATTTTTATGTCCACCAACCTTTGCGCCCGTTGTTGTGTATTTGTGTAAGGTTGTGAAAAATAATAAGTGCTTGTTTGGATCTCGTGTTCAGTTTCATCTCGACTAGTAGCTAAACAGTTGTTTGACAATAGCATAGTTTGTCTCATATGCTGTAAAAAGATCCTTGTGCAAATTACCTATCCATCGATCGTGTCGTTACGTGTACTTCATAAATCATAAGAGAGATCAAGAGGCCAACCTTTAAAAAATGTTTTTACCAAACTCTTGTGGCTTTTCTGAAATTCTTCACGAAGTAGTTTCTTGATTTTCAAAAATTGTTTGCGGTTTGCCGATAATGATTGGACCACATGCACAATGCAAAGTAGTTTTGTAGACGTTTCGACCCGTAGCAACATAGCCAAGACGCTTACGTTCAGTTTCTCCACATCTTCAAACCATCCGAAAACCAAATGTCCACAGGAAATTCCCAACTCTAAGCCAGCACACCTCGACCTTTGTTCATCCCTACAGCTTTTTTTCCCACAATCGGACCTGCCATGCGCCAGTACCACAATCACACAGTTGCTAAGTGGTTTTTTCCTCAGCTGACTAACTTATTTGTTCATCAAAGTTTTCAAACCTGCGCGCATATTTCAAATACTTCTCTCAACAAGCTCGCTGTCATTCTACGGCCTCTCGTCAACTGATCAAGGAAAGGTTGTGTTTGCCCGGTTGAAACACTTTGTCATCCCAAATCCGGGATGTGCAGAGCCCAACCAGTTACGTGCTGCCAAGTTATGCGCACATCATCACTTGCAAGCGGACTAATGTCCGGCAACACTGCGTTCTCGGCGCACAACTGCTCGTCTGAGGTGAATTCGGCGCAAAACGATTAGGCGTCAATCGGCGCAAAAGCAACAAAACTCGTTTGGTTTAAGGAATGTATTTCTCTAATGTTAGTCAGGAATTCGTTCGCATGCGGCAAAAGCGCGCAGGTCATCGTGGATGTTAATGTATCAGAGTAATTTCTTGAGCCAACGGCTCGAGAAGGCGGACAAGCAAGCAAACTAACTTTCGTCGCCAACAAACTTGGTCCATAAAAAATACACGTTTGCATCTGCGCTCGCGAACATTGACAAAGCTTGCGCAAGTCCGGTTGTTTTTGTTTTGCATGGGGTCATGTTACTGAATTTCGTGAATTTTACTTTTTACTGCATGCGCCATTACTTGCGAAACAACGAAACGCGTTTCACAGGCAGACCACATTCCACAAAAACGAAAGTACTTTATGCGATTCTGTTGCGCTTCACGCTTTCTGAAGACCTTTCTAGTCATTTCTAATCGATTGCAGTCAATGTAAATATTCGTACAAAAGCAAAAACGAAAAAATACAAAGTTCATACGCGTTTGAAGGCGACAAATGATTCGACGACGACAAAACTGCGCTTTTTAGCGAACCGTCGCTGAAAACAAGCGAAATTCTGTGCAAATTCAACATTCCAGAAGCTTCGATGTAGCGAAGACGCGCAGAGGCGCTTCCTGTCTTAGCTGAGAATAAAACGCGCTCACCGTAAATCACAAGGCGTGTCACGACAGGTAACAGTATTTGGCAGCAAAAAAGCAGCACTAAGGATATAAATACGAAAGAAAAGCGCAATCTACGTAACCGCACCCCGCTTAGCAGGCAGTCAGTGAGAAACGTAAGCGATAAACGAAGTAAAGCTCTGCAACTCAGAGAAAACGACAACATCTCCATAATTACAGTGAAATACCATCTGCTTGTTAGCAAAATATTTGTATAGAATGACTGTGTTTAACCAGCTCGAACTTTTTGGCAGCAAAGGATCGGCACATTTTAAAGTAGAATTCGGAGCTGCTACAACTACTTTGTTTTTCTTTCGTTATTTTTCCTGAATAAACACTACTTATAATGTTTTAGATTAATTGATGTGATTACTCACAGACACATCAACGAACCTTTCTAATTTAAAAGTTGCAATTTTCAATCATCAGCTTTATCCAAAATGTATTGAAGTGCTCAGTTGTGACTGATATGTTATACACAGACAAGCGTTGCCGCAACACACAAGGTGGCATGCAAGCGACGGCAACCTTTTTTCGGGTCTCAACAAAAAACAGTTCATGAAGTACGAAAATACACAAATCTGTCTTTTCTGTCTAAAGAAGTTGCTTTTCCAGCATCTAAAAATGCTATCTTATATTTGTATGGAACAAGATGCAAAATAAATCAAAAAGCAGTCGAAAGAACATCTTTGAAATTGATGTGGGTGCTGTTGAACAGTTTAATGAAAAGCTTCGTGCTCATAAAAAGAAACAATTGCATAGACAAAATCCGAAGAGCTCCGAAGCATAAGATTAGCACAGAGCGGCAGCATCGAGCCACCACCAAACCGGAAGCACGCCATGAGCTATCTGCTTGATTCAGCCAACCAGCCTGCTGCACATAGTTGATTGAGTCTGATCAGGCAATACCCTTGCACTCTGGAACCCAGCAAACGAATTCCGAGGAACTCAACTGCGAAAAGAAAAAAGAGAAAACAGTCAGCATAACTACCCAAATCTTGTGCCCTTATTTTGCAGATAGGTTGCACGTGCTTGTTTCGGTATTAAAAGGTTTGCTTATTTTTTTTATTCTGACATAAATTTACGCAGCAGTTTTTAAATTACATATTTGAACTAAACGTGGACTAACTAACGTACAATTCGCTCTGTAGATGGCCAGGCACTCCGCAATTCACTATGTTGAGGTACATGTGAGTCAACCACTGGGAAGAACACTCCCTCTGCAATGTACTCTGATAACCTTGGATATAGATTTGTTGCGAGATGCACACAACAGCCAATGTCTAAGCGTAATTGGGAAAAAGGCTCAAGTAGCCACATTTATTACTTATTTTCTTTTATTGATTAAACCCAGGAGTGGGTGAATACTGTTGTAGAGCATTTGAAGCTGTTAAAATTCAGCAAGGTTATTGTTTTTATTTTCGGTACTTGGCATGAACAAACTGCCGTTCACAAATGGTTGCTGGTTGTTGTGATCTTGGTGATAATGACAAATTTTCAGTCTTCACACATTTCAATTAATCCGTAATCAATAAAAAAATAAATTTTATTAGCCTGCACTCTCTGTTTTGGAAAACCATGATGTAAGATGTTCTAAAATATTTCCACAGAGCTTAACGATAGATTGGACGGTGGTGGGGGTAAAGTCCTGTGTTGATGACTCAACAACTGAGCTGCATCTATTCCATAAAATACCTTGAATGCATTTACGATTTTGTTTTTTCCTCCGGCACAACGAAACAGTTTTACACCAAGCAGCGAAAAAGCACCGGGCTTCTGCCAATCAATGATTAATCCGTGAGTCTTTGAGCTTTCTAATGGCCAATGCAGGTTTATTGATGCGTCGCTTGCAAGCGCTTGCATCTTTTATCACTCAACGGACAGATTGATGTATTGGCAAACACGCGAACGAGCGAAGCAGAGGCCTGCCTTAGAAAAGGAGCGACGTATATCGCCGCAGCATCTACAAACGTCCCGACAAAGTCAATTTAAAAAAGCAAACTTGCTCTTCGCTCAACGATTGCGAGAGTTTGTTGCCTCTTGCCAGAATGGTTTTGCCGTCATTGCTTGCGTCTACATTTGCAGGGAAAAATTAATGCTTGTTTGAGCAAGCAGGTTCCACAGGCAGTGGGAAAAGAAGTGAAATTCACATCGTTATTTTTTAGTAGCATTTGCTAAATAATTTCGAAGCGAACCTTGTGATGTTTCAACACTTTTATAACAGCCCAAATATTTAAGCTCAGCAAATTAAGTCAATTAATCAAACCACTTGCAAGATCAATAAAACTGCGTTGCCAGATAAAATATGGCACACTTTTTTAACATCGAAAATTTTGTTGAAGCAATCCCACGAGTCATTCAAGTTACATTGCAATATTAAACCTCAGCAAATATTTGGCAGGAAAGTCCCCATTCAGGATACTGTGTTTCTGCCAAACAATTCGGAATAAGAAATGGCGTTTTGAATGATACTCTACTCAGTGTAGAGTGCATTTGGCTGGAAGCGTTTTTATTCCGAAAGATTTGGATCTCTGGTTGTTATGAGCTTGGCACGAACATAGTATTGAAAGGTGTTCTTTGGGAAACGCCTTTTGCTTCCTTGAATAACTCTTCCCGTTCTGATTGTTTGGATGGCCTTTTTTAAGCAGCCGTGTCGTCGTAGCTCACTGCTCTCAAAAAATAACTGGAGTATTTGGTGAAAGATTTGCAAGTGGCGACAGACGATGTAACGTCCATCGTGTCTTCTCACCGACTGGGTGCTAGCTGTAGTAACTAACGTCGCACGTGAGGTAAACGTAAATTTCCAGTCTCAGCAGACTAGTTTAGAAGATAACTAAGGATAGTCAGTCACGTTTTGTTGTAGACGGGTGGAGCATCACATGTTTACGCCTTTTATCAACTGTAAACCCTTCTCGGCACAAATTCCCGGTTTCTAGTTCCTTATTTTAAAAATATTATGTTGTTGCCATCAATACTCGCCAAGCGTCTTGATGGAATAAGGTATTTTGCAAACTACAGTGAAAAATATTATCTTTCAACACGCCTTCGCATTTTGTCCACGATGCTTGAGTCCCTTGCCTGGCAGACCACAAATAAGTTAAGAAATTTTGTGGAACGAATTTTCTGCAGTTGTCACGCTGTTAAGCACCACCAAACGCAATACTTACTTTTCATCGCATAAATTTAGCTCAAACGTTTGTGTATTAAATTTGGTTTCGCGGATAAAGTGAGCAGGCACTATTCTTGAACACCACTGGTGTTTTCTTGTCAAACGGGGATGTTGTGCGCATAGGTGAACCTGTGTGTGGTCCGTTAAAAATCAATACATTGCGAGATACCATCACGATTCCCACATATTTTCCGCTCCTTTAACGCATAGTACTCAAGTGATACTCAAGTGATTGTGGTACTATTGTGGTACTGAAGAAAGACAAATAGAATAAAAGCTTATTATTACAGGATATTTTTGTCGAAAGGCAAAGTGTTCGTGCGCTTACTCTTCGCAACTCTAACTTTCGCTGAACTTTCAGCAGGCACCTTTGGTTGTAAAAGTTGAACCGTTCGATTTTTTTATTCATCATAACAAGCAGCGTTCGATTCAGTCAGGAAAACAGGTATATATTTATCTTGTTGCTAGCCACTTGATATATCGACTTTAGGATTGATTCTTTGTAGTCAAGTGGCCGTGATAGGCTGATCCCGACCTTTTCTTTCGTCGTGACAGTGGCTGTTTACGACTCAGAGCTGTATTTGAGCAGGACAACCAGCAAACTGAACGTTTATTCATGGAAAACGTTTAATTTCTACATCGAAACCGATGTTTTTATACCTGTGACCCAGAAAAATTTGGGATATATCTGAAAATTGTAAAGAAGTCAGCGCGTTTTTGTTGGTTGTCTTTGCAATTTCAAAAAACTCGCTAACAATAAGCAAGGTTGGAAAGAAGCAAAGCATTTTGGTCTCAACACGAAATATGACACATCGTCAACAGCACGCACGTCAAGCTGATTGATTGAATAAACAAAACTGTCAGGGCAAGGCCTCATTTCACAACCTACCTGTGAGTTCTTTCTTTTTTTCGACCTCCTTTTCCTGAAAAGCTTCTTGACGCACCTGCCGAACTTTTTGATGCATTTCAAATCGTTGGATGCGCACTTTTTGCACATCGTCGGTCGATGTTGGAAAAGACATGCTCCGCACGAGGTAAGTTGACATTGTCCTTGGCAGTCTCTTCTTTCAACTGCTGTATTCCTTGAATAAGAAGTAAAAAAGGGTAATAATTCTTTCTACGAGATATTCGATCAAACTAGCGCACTCTAGTCGGTACTAAGTACCAACTTGCAACTTGCAAGTTTAAATTCGTATCTCGCATTTCTTATTTTCAAGAGTTCAGAAGAATCAGATACCAACAGATTCGCATGGTTCTCCACGCAAAAGGACAGCTGTGACTCAAAAATGACTAATTTCTAAAAAATTATATTTTCGTCGTGGTCGAAGTTTCACCAATGGAAATTTGGAAGTAAAACTGGGGACTCATTAGCACAGATTTACCAAAAATTAGGATCAAACATTCTATAGATGGATTGCAGAAACAGTTTTCGAACCACTGGAAAAACTGTTATATCTTGGTCAAATCGCTGCTGAAAATCAAAGATACCAAAAGCGGTCCACGGTACCGCAGTATTAAAATATATCTTATTTAAATGTATAGTACCTGGTTGAGTATTTCGCAGTGCAAACGGTAAATATGTGTTTGAATCTCTTAAGACTTTCGTATATTTTTCGTAAGATATCTTGAACATTGGCCTTCGTCAATGGGTTAGGTGGCTTCGGGGGCGCCATATTTTGTGTCCCCCTTGAAATTTTGTGGGGATTTAGTGATGGNTTTTTGAAAGTGTGCAAAAGATGGACTAATTTGGCAATCGGACCTCGGAGATGACCTTCATTCGCTGGCATTTAAAAGAGGCTTATGCAAACAGTCGGGAAAATTTACTCCCCTCTCCTTGTTCATCACAAAACTTATTTGTTTACTACAGCGGTTTGGGTTACGCATGTGAAAGTTGCTCTCGTTTGTTTGGCTCCTCCAAGGACCAAAATCCTGGAAGTGCCACTGTTTGTTGCCGCGAACATGGGGCAAGCTTAGTGAAAGTCGTCTGCGTTTGTTCGCTCACTTTTGGCAAAGCAAACGTTTTACGCCATGCCGTTGGGTGCGTTGCAAGCGCTGACTGCAGAACCAGCAAAACATTAACAAAGTTAATTGAAAATGCAGTTATTTGATGCAATGATGGAAGTCGATGAAGGTTATCAGGCTAGCATCAATGATTGTAGGATGAAAATAAATATGATAAAACTTTAAATTCGCTCATGCCTGTATCTTTTTGTACAAAAACTGTCAAAGTTTCAAACCCAGTTGAAAATCGTATGTTCAACCTATTTCAGATATTGTTTGTGTTCCCAAACAATCAAAACNATGTAACAACGAAAAATAAAAATTGTTAACACTTGAGGTGATAGTGATTGGAAAAAAATTTTACACCACAGCATTCAATTCTGCTTTTCTCCGAAAGCGGATGGCTTCCGTGCTTTGGTGTTTTTCCGTTAATCCGTGTGAACCCAACACTTTGACCATCAACAAAAGCGCAGTTTTTACGCAGCAACTTCAGAACGTCGTTATCGCACCACTTGGTTGTTGGTGGTGGCAGTGGAGGCGGTTAAGACCACCTGGCTGATATAAACTGTTTATTTCACCAACGCGGGTGGAATTGTTTTGAAATGCTGAGAAGAGAGCCTATTTGCACTATCACCGAGCTTTTCACCAACAGCGTAAACTCCTGTCAGAGGCAAAATACGCATTAGCACTGGGACAAACACATTCGACGCTTGCGGCGAAGGGCAAACAGTCTCAAGCATAGTTACACAAGGCCGACTTTGCCTCGCCTAATTCCACCAGTGCTTGGACTTCGTCGGATAAAGCGATGGATTTTCTTTGCCAGACGTTTGAAGTGGCGATCTGTATTTGCGGCCGCCAGAATTGACATCTGCGCACCGTTTCCTGTGTCAAGAATGCGCGTCCATGCAAAGAAAAATTCGTGACAGCGCTCTTAGCATTTCAAAGCGCCCATTTTTTCTAAAACAGCTTAGATTCTTGAAGGTATTAGTGAAGCATAGCCCACCAATCATCTTTTTCTTTGCAATTTATCCTTGCTTAGGAATCAAACAACACAAACCTTCTCGTGAGTGGTGCCAGGTCCCGAACGACTTTCACAGAGATAAGAAACTGCAAATGCCTTGAATGTCAGGTTAAAATTTTCAAGAAAAAATCTTTGGCTTTGAAGAAGTACAATTTCTTTTCCATATTTGTGATTGTACGACGCACTAAACAGACATTGGGCGAAAAGTTTGCTTAATATGCGTCATTATTTACTGAATTCCGATTTTTACAGATCACGGTTGACTGCTTAACATAACTGTACAATATTTCTCTCAAAAGAATGAAGTGTACTTGATAAAGTACTTGGGTTCTTATCGTAACATGTCTCAAAATGTTTTTTTTTAAACCGTGAAGGAAAAAGCAAATTAGGTTAAGGAAAGATTGAATAAAGGTTTACATCAAGATCAAAAGAAACATATCAGACACCTAGTCACCATGAACTGGAAAAGAAGTGCCTCTTGATGCGTTTTTTTTGTGGTTTCACCAATGAAACTCGAGCAATCTGTTTCGAATTAAAGTTGTCATAAAGACTAGGCAAGGCCATTGTAGGACTCCTTTTATCGCCGGTGTCGCAAGGGCGCTCCCACAGAAAAAAGACTCCAGCATTTTCGTAGCTTGGTTGGGTCCGAGGTAAACGTGAATGACTCACAGTGGTGTTTGATGGGTGAAAGTCCTGCTTTTCACAACGGTTATGTCATTGCCGGCAATGCCCGTCAAGATCCCAAAGACAATTGTGACATCGGTCAACACCTCTCGGTATTTACGAACATTGTTCGTGTGTTACAAAGTTCACCGCGGGAGATGACTTGTGGAAACGAAAGTTCAGACAAGACGCGATCCAATATTGACCTCTTGGTTTGATCTACCACTTGTCGACAATGTTACTTTTAAAACAAACTTGCTTGATTGTGACGAAATCAATGAGTTGGCCCAACAGAAATGACTCTTGTGAACTTGTCGCCATTCGCTATCGTGCAATGCTTCAGCAAACCAAAATCGAGTGCAATTCTTTCTGCACAAATCTCCAGAGCTGACGTTTAAAGTCACATCTACACTACCCCACGGATCGTCGAAGAGATGACTGACTTTGTAGAAGCAATTTCCAAAATGCGCCTCATGCTGGGAGAGTGGCGTTTGTACTGCACAGTTAAATTGCGATGTCTGTTAATGATGAATTGTTGAAACGTCTGTGGAAACCTTGTTTCTCATGTCGCTGTTTTGAACGTTTGGGTGAAGGATTGGATATTGATTAGAAATGACATGATAAAAAATGTTACTTTCCACTGTTTGGGACAATGACTTCAAGTTACGAGAGACGCACAACAAAACGTATAAAGCTGTGCTGCTTAGTGCAAATAGCGGCGAGAGATTGCCACAACCTGCTAGCCATTAAATTTTTCACTTGGGGATGCAGAAAGTTGCGTGATTTTATTTCGAGAGTTTTTTTTATCCCTGAAGGAACTTTTTTCCTTTTTTGACTGCTTAGCATTAAATTTAATCGGAAATTTGTTCTTAGAATATTCGGGCTATTGTTAGCGGTTGTTTATGCGATCGTAAATCGATAAACACTTGTTTAACCTGACAAAAGTGTTAATTCCTTCCGTATAAGAATTCATGAAGAAATCTTGTTTTCCAGAACTCACTTGCATTTGTTCCTCCTTGTGTATTGCTAAAGTTAACTTATGCTCAGAAATAGCCTACTTTGCTTTCAGTTTCATTGTGTAGTTACAAACAAACATTCGTCCTACTCCTATTGTAGGACATTCGTCCTACTCCTATTGTAGGCGAAAATAATTAATGGTCTCATCTACTTCAATATTACTTCTGTACCCTGAAGACATCGGAAATACCACAGACTTATTTGGATACATAACTGACCTAAACAAATAGTTGTCATTTTGCTGTTAGTGGTAAAGGAATCTGTCATAACGATTGCTGAGTTGTTAATATGCTCCTAAGCGTGCTGTGCACAATACCAAAAAAATCCATCAAGCAGATCACCATAGCTGTAACGAAACCATTGAAGAAAGACGACTGTTTACATAAAGCGTCTTTTTCTGTTTGTTTTGTTTTAGGTATGATGCTATACAAGAACAGACCCTAGCAATGATCAAACAAAGACAAAGACTGGGGGAATAATAAGGGTTCCGGTCCAGGAAGCTGCTCTTAGTTTACTTTTACTGTATTTTGTGATACCAAACATCGGCATTCCGTTCACGTGTTTGCGCTCCCCCGGCTGCCACCTGATTAGCACGCGATCGCGGTTTTCCTATGAGCTGCAGGTCATTGTTCTGCTCTTTTCAAAAGATCCTCTTTGGCCGAAAATTAACGTATTTCCATGCACTCTCACGCAAGCAACTCCGGCGACGTTGATGGAGAAGTCGACAAACGCATTTGCCACAGCAAACAGTAGTCAAAAGGTCCCGTATTTGCACGTTCCATTTGACACTTATGACGAAGGACGTGTACCATGGGATTATGGTTGTTTAAGCTCGCAGTACCACCTGCAGGGTAAAGCAACGCGACCAGAGCAATGTATTTGTGTTGCTCGCGTGGGAGACACAACTACCTCAGTTGTAAATGTAAATAACGTTAAATCAAAATGACAGTGTTAGTCGCAGGACAAGTTCCGTTTTTCAGATATGGTGTCACTCCCCCATGCCTCAAACTCGCCATATATCGCATGCCCACGTGCGAGATCCTTTTTATCGCATGTTCATCCGGCAAATTTTATTTCATCTACTTTTTGCAGTTATTTTGAAATTATTGAATCTATCTTTGACGGTAACTGTGCTTATGTCCTGGCAAAAAGTGAATATTGGTGCGAGTGATCTGACGCCCAAAAGTAGCTTCATGATAGTTTCAACAACTTTTCGGTTGAAAAGCACCAGAAAGTCACATCAGTGTGTGGTGAACCCAAGAGGCGTAGTCGGGGAAACGCGAGGTACGATCGCTCCGACACTTTTTTGAAACGGGGAATGACGTCCTCCTAGCTGGTTATGTGGCAACATAGTGTTGGCACTTCTCTCGTCATTCTTTGTGCATTTTTCAGCAAAGAGAAATCCCGACCATGACGGTAACAAATCACACCTTCGGTTTGATTGAGCGTTGCCCCATCTTCCTTGTTTTCGCACTACACCGCACTGGATCAATTTAGAAACGCAAAAACATACTCATTCACTTTGCTTGGACTAATATTCAGCTGCTTATTTAGAGCAACCATAAAATTCTGGTTTTGATAATCTACAAAGAGAACACCATGATCGTGTGAAGTTACCCAAGAAACATATTACCTGACTTTATCTTCACAAAAAGGGTCGATTTAATTTCTACATAAGCAATTCCTGACGTTGTTCTACAAAGAACGAAAACGCACATTTCGCCACAGAAAGTTCGCCTAATCATCTGATCACAGTGTGTTAAACAAAGCACAGGTGTTTTTGTTTTGCCTGAAATAACCAGAGACAGATTGATACAAAAACAGAATTGGGTCTACAAGATTTCAAAAGTATTGTCGTCCATTTTTTACAGCTGCATACGTCAACGACCATATAACTTATTTTCTACACGAAAAACGAATCTGTTGGATTTGGTTCAACTTATGGCAATTTCTAACATTGACTAATTTCCTGCAGCCTATTCTGCATGCATAGTTTTTCAACAACAGCTTGAATCCAAACGAGGGCGTTTGATTGTGGCGAAAACGTTTGTAGGAAGAAAACATGAGATTTTAAAAAGTCAAGTCACCCATATCAAAAAATGCATGACTATATGCCGGAGCTATTCCCACACCCGTCTGGTTTGATTCGGATTGATATTCTGATGAACTTCTGCGGAGAACCTAGAAAAAGGGATCGGTTCCTACCGCAAACATTTTCTAAACATGGGCCTCCGCAGGGGATCAAATCGGGCATTTGCCCCTGAAAATTTGGACTAGGGATTTTGAAGCGTATTGTGAACTCCATTAGCATTGAAACCTGAAAAGGGTAAGCAAAATGTCGATGTTGCCCTCTGGAAAAATTTCTGCGGATAACCATGGTTGTATAGTTCTGTAAAAATTGCTAAGCGTGTTCGGATAACTCCAAACCTTCCAAGCATTGAACATTCTTGTACAGTTTTATATTCTGCTTGACAAAACTGAACTTCAGTTACACCAGTGATTGATTTTTCATGTTTTTTGTTCTGATTGGCGAAGCAGGAAATTTACTCAAATTCAATCCGATTTGTGACTTGAGTGGTTTTTCTACATCATAATTTTATACTACTTGATTCAGGAAACACAATCTAGTCTAATTTTTTTCATTGAATTTCAGGTCTTTTTTTAACTTCATCAAACGATTTGTCTTTCCATTGTAAGGGCACAACACTTATATGCATGACACTGGAGGGCCGAAATATTGCAGCATTTGGCTGATTCAGAAAAATGCAGCGATTATGCGGTCATGAAATAGTCTCGATATATTTGCTGGTGCTGGTAGCAACGAACTACGAGAACGGTTTAGATGACACTGAACAAGAACATACACGTTGACAGGCAATCCTGATGTTGCATCAGTTTGCAACCTGCTGCTGATAAAAAAATCTTGGAAATCATCACGTATTCTATGTAAACACCAATAAATACAGGATATAATACCAGTGGATGAAACTTTGGATGAATTGTTGAAGGCATAGAAATTGCCATACACCTGAAATTGACCACGTATGAAACTTTGCAGACAGATCTGACGTTGGTGGTGCATTTCCACGCTCACTGGTCAAACGAAAATTTATTCTGGTTATGAATTTATTTATGGCTGCAGTTCTTGGACAGCAATTTTCGTTGTATGGTTTTATGCACTTTTGTATATGCAGTACAAGGAAATATCAAAACATATAAGACAGAAATTGACAGTCACGCAAGTAACTTACCTGGCTGAACAAACAGCTTTCTTGTTCGTCCGGCAAAATTCGGGTGTGCACTCTGGTTTACATTGAGGTACTGCATAAAAATAAGTATATTTCAGCTATGTGAAAAAATGCGGACGAATGGCATAAGTAAACAAGCCATTGTGTGTAGGTGACACGCATTTCTAAATAAACTGCAAAGATAAAATGCACTGGCATTTTTTAAGGAGACATTTAGCACGAAAGGTACAAATGCATGTTGCAAAAGATCTTATTTAGTAATTTAGATTTGCTTAGACTTAATTGACATCATTTCGATCCAAATCTACTCATTCTGACACTAGAAGTTGAACTGAATCTCATTTTGTTTTTCTGAGCCATTTTCGCTTTGTCCCAACGGAAGCATGTAAAGCCCTCGAAAAGCTTTCCGCCAGAACGTTCTCCCTGTGGGTGCGGTTCGCGACGCTTGCGAAAGGTCAGGAAAGAAACTCAGGATACTGACATTGCGGTCGAGGGTGGCTTGTCAACACCATCGATTCACAAGTGGGCACGGCGATTGGGCAGTTCTTGTGGCATTGCAAGCCCGGACAAGAAACACCCGAAAAACTACTAGACTTCGTCACAGATGATGACAAAAACAAGTGCAACTAGTAGATGGGGCCTCTCATGAGAAAAATTATCTTTTTGCGACTAACGCCGGCTTCACGGCGATTTTAACGACATGGCATTAACGACGCCACTTAATGTTGCCAACTACGCGAATGCTTCATGCTCGAAGAGCTTGCGTCAGCATTGGCCGCAATCGGCTGTCCTGCGGCCCGGTCGCCCACGCCCCAGCAGTCTAACATAACCACGCGAAACAAAGCGACGACGCAAACCGCGCTGGTTTAGTTTTGGAAAACCACTCTAGCCTTTCACAGCAACCAAGCGGATGGAACTTGAACCCCACTCCCCATAGCGCTTTCGTGACTCATTTTCTGATGGTTCCATTTTCCCATTTGTGCATCGTGGCTCATTAAGTAGGACGTTCATGTTTTCAATAAAGGGAGAAATTCTGAGCATGCTTTTGCAGAGGCGCTTTGCTCATTTCTTTAGATTTATGTAAAGATTTAAGGCGGTAGAAAAGGCCCCTCTGACTTTTCCGTAGATGTCATAATCGTCACGATTTAACGATAAAAATGCGATCACCTGCTAATTCTCTATACTAAAAATTACAAAGTTACACAAAGATATCAGGTTTTTGCGCGTGCTTCTGCTTAATGCGCCAACAAGCAGGCTATAGTCTCATGTTACTTTGATTATGAAGCTATGGTTGCGGGGCGCAAGTTTCAAGGGATTTTATCACTGGTCAGTTGTTTATGAATTTTAGTTTACTGAAAAACAAGAAAACACCAAGCACGTGATCATCATCATTTTCTCCAATTCTTTACAAACGTCCACTACGAGACGAATATATTGAAGCACGTGACTTTTATCGGATAGGAAATGCCGCTCCTGTTGTTTCAACAGATGTGTCTCTGGTGCTTGCCGAAGACATGTAGGCTTATTTTATCATCGTTTGAAATCAGGTATCTTGAGAACGATAGTGCTTGGGCAAAAATACTTCCTTAGTTATTGTCCCAGCTAAGCCCACCGCTTGATCAAACGTCACAATCAAGCGTGTCGTCAGAAGATCGATTGTGCCGCTAACAATCACAAGTTGTTCCAAAGTAGCAATGATTTTCTTGGTTCAGTGTCTCAGCGTTAGCAAACAAACTGTGAATTTTATTGCATCTTCGCAAAATGAGAACTTGGGGAAAAAGTAAGGGACGTCTTTGCATTGCGGACAAAATAATTCACTTTTCGTCGTGTATATCATTTTCAAAACGTATTAGTGCAAATGTATAAATTATTTTAAAAATTATCTTTAAAATGTGATGCTGGCTGATGCCCTCGTCGTCGCAACAACTTTTGTTACTGATAACTGACTTTTGTGTGTAATAGAAGCAAAGAGAAATAAAGAAAATCTACTGCAACGTACCTGTCATTAAACTTAATATTCCTTACGCCTTAGTACAGGCCGCGTTCTCTTCTGTTTGGCTGTGCCTTCCATACGGCAACAGCCATACAAAACCAAGAAGTAGTTTCATTTTGCACGTGGAAATGCACTTAAGTTTTTTTGTCAAGAAAGCTGTAAGTGCAACCGTGCTTGATAATTGTTTCAAAAAGTAAATCTGGGGTCATATACATTTTTTGTCTTCCGAAATTTACGTAACCACTTACAAAATTACCCGGAAGCAAAATTTCTTATCTCAAGAGCAATTCTAATATCCTCTGGGTACAATGGCGTAACCAGCCCAAAATTTTTGACTTTAGGATAGCAACAGTATTTTGTTTGGGAAACGGCATCTCAAAGCACAAAATGAGTAGATATTGTAAAAATTTTGGGGGGTCATGGCCCTCTGGGTCCCTCTGGTTACGCCTATGTCTGGGTAAATCCTTAATTTTAGTTATGCGGAGAAAATAAACGTGCAATACCTTTTCCCACAAAAATTAATGCTTTCGACAATACTCGAAAACTGCAGCATAGCTGATAGCTAGAAATGTTAATGTATAGGAGGTTTTGATGCCGGTTGTTCTGAATTTCAATCTTAAATCACATACCGAAAGAAAAAGTTTTTATTTCCTCATCTAAAGATTCCATTTCAGTACAAAGTTGCAATTTGTTATTCATTGCTTTATTGCTCTCTTGTTCAAGGAATGAATGAGGCAGGATATGCTGGACATTTGAAAAACCTTGATGCATCAGCAATCACTACTCAGTTGTTCCGTAGATCATTTGCACCGAAACTGGGTTAGGCCAATTCTTGTTTCACATACTTCTTTCTTTTGCACTTCTTTTCTTCAGCGATGTTTTCGATTTTGGACACGACGCTTACGCGACATGTAAGAGGCAGTAAGAGGCATGCGGTTTTTTTTAACTATGCATGCACTTGTGAATTTGACTACGTGCTCTAGATCAGTCCCGCTTAATCACATTCTGTCTCAGCGATTTTGGCGCTGAGTCTGGTGAATCAAACAAAATATAAATGTCAGGATTTCGACTCACTGACAATTTGAAATTTCGCGTTAAAGCAGGTTGTCAAATGAGCAGCATATCAGTGAGAAGGTTTGTGCGAGATGAACACAATTTAAAGCAAATAAAACTCTGGGCTATACTTTTGATGGTTGCAAGAATGGGGCCATACTTCTCACACGCTTCAATGTGCGTTTCAAAATTTAATTCTAGTTTGACAGTAGTTCAGCGTTTTTACAGACAGCCAGCCCATTTGTTCGAAGGGAACAAAAAATGCACGAATAGAAATTAGCAAATAGAACGCCATTTGCTACACAGCCTTCCAGTAGTCCGAAGTTTCTAAAACTGGTGTCTTTAAAATCCACAAATCTTAAACTCAAAAAAATTATTATTCCAAACTAATAAAAAGAAAATTACGCGACATAGTGTAGCTTACAGCCACCCTGACTCTATAAGCATTTGACAACTTGCTGGTGTTTGGTCAGTTATTGTGTTCGCTCTTGCAGACTGGCCGGTGCAGCTGATAAGTGTGAGAAACACCAAGTTCTATTTTTATCCTCGCCAACTTTTATGGTGAAACGATGAAGTTGACAAGACAATGCAAACATTAAATTTGCAATTTTATACGAAACAGCGTTAGATACTAGATTGTACGTCTGTGAAAACGCAGAAATTGTCTTTGACTTCAGGGAAGATGTTCATAAGATCGCTTGCAGTGGTTCCTATTTTACTTTTTCAGCTGTTGGAAAGCGCTACCACTTAACTTCTCTGTGCTCATTTTAAAAGTTTGAGCCAAACCATTCTTTTTGCTTTTAACCCTTTACAAACAAATCGGGGCCATGAAATGCCGTTAATTTAAGACTAAATCATGCATTTGAGAACTTCACCCCAATGTTCAAGACCGCAACAAGGACTGATCAAATACCGAAGATTTCTCCGAGTTCTTAAATTAATCTTCGCAGAAACAGGGTCTGGCGAAACCTTTTCTCGATTGCAAGCTCCGCTCGCCTTAGATTGGATTTCGAAACCCTTTTCTGGGAGTATACTTGTTCATAAGGATGGTCAACAAAACGGAGGAGACTTTTATGCACGTTCAACCTTGCGTGCAGTCGCGTGCTTGCGCAGCCTCCTTCTCATCTCAAGCAGTGATGGCTTGAGTCAGCAAGCATCACATGTCTACGAGGCTGATAGAAGCTGCCCCAGGACGCAAGTTGACAGATAGCCGAATTCGAAGATGACGAAGTAATGATTTGGATTCTATCAACCTACTCGAGAACCAAGAGCACTGTGCACAAAGCAAACACTTTAAATTGCTTTAGACTTTCTGCAAGAGCGCCCGCCAGTACAAGCGAGTCGTCCGTGCTGCCAGGAGGGCGAGATCTGCGGATCTGGTTGTCTGCTTTGTTTGCCCAAATTAAGGTTCAAAGGCAGTGTTCTTGCTGCCCTTATGGAATTCTTTTCATATTTTTATATTTTGTCATAGCTGTGCCTAGAGCGTCTTTTAAGAGCCAGTTGCCTACGATCACGAAGATTCGTGGCGCAGCCATTTTAATAATAAACCTTTGCTGCTGTTTTTTTATAATGAAACAAATAACCTGCACCATACGGCGCTCGATCAGGGAGACCTGATGGAAGTTTGCAGATCATCCTGCGGTCTGCCAAGTTCTGGGAAGCTCCTTAGCAGGCTCGAGACGCGTCACACCAACGGTTCTAAGCACAGATGCCGCCAGCGCGGTCAATTGAAAGCGCTTGTATGGACATTAATCAATCTCAGAACGGCATTAAAAGCGCAACACTGATATGGCGCTTCCCAAACGCTACCTTATCTTTTAAGCAAACATATGTTCGACTGGCGGCGTTATTTCATGAAGCCGCGATGACTTAATTTCCGGTACAACCAAACTTGTGACAGTGCCACAGCTGGTGGATGACATGATTCCGGTCAGGCGCCAGTTTTTGCCACTGTGTATTTGACCGTATGAAGTACTCGGTGTGGCCAAACAGTCGGTCATCCGCTGTGCCTACTGACCATTGTTTCAGCACTTGTCACGCGGATGGACAAATTTATGACGAGCTCGTCGGCTTTCGTTCAGCGCACTAGCCGTACACGTAAATAGTCAACCACTCGTGAATTTGAGAACTTCATCTGCAGCTGGAAATTTTTCATCTCGGTTTTCTAACAGATGAAAGCGAAGGTGTGCAATGGAAGTTGCAGGTAATTCAGACAATTCGATTTTTGTAAAAAAACGAATACTTTCAAATACCACATTAACGGTCGGTCAGCGAAAGACAGAATATTGAAAATATCTGCTTTTAGAACAGACGTGTTAAGTACTTTTGGACTGATACGAAAAGCTCCCTGTAATGCACAGTAAGATAGAAACGAAAGCGGTATGTGCAAATCAAAACCTATATTTAGAGTGTGTACATCCAAAATCGCGGTTTAAACTGTACCCATATATCACCTGCAAACAAAAAGCGTGAAGTTTATGAATTTTTTGTGAGATATAAGTCGAGAAAATTTACAATTCAATTTCATTACAAAATGCAAAAGTCTCACATATTGTCCTTTATGTGAAAAGCACTTGTTTTCTGGTACACAGAGAGTTAAAACAAAAAAATACCCAGCTTCTAGTGCCCGAGAGACCGGATGAGAGCAAACGATATAGACTACAAAAAACAGTTTGCCTCTGCAAATTTTTTTTTACTAACTGAACAACGTTCTCAACGCAAAAAAACACAGCAGATTATCTTAAATATATAGCACTTTAATCACATTTGGAAGCTTTTGCGATCAATGCGCTTTTGTGGTAAATGCCGTTTGAAAGTCATGCTAGCTCAGGATTAGCAACACTGACCTGCTTATTTGTTTGTTTTTTGGAAAACCCAAGTTTCCGCTAACGCAATTTTTCATCGACATAGTGAAACGTATTATATCCCAGAAAAAAAACTGTAGAAAACCTCTAACAACAAACTATGTTCACCACCTTATCATTTTTACATCAGATCCAAACCCGTGAAATGCGATTTGGCCGCCTGTCCTCGTAAGAGTGATGGATTGATTGCCATGATAACGTTTCTGTACGTCTGACTAGTAGAAAAACAAGCTTGACTTCTAATGCAATGGTGATAGTTTTTGAAGTGGTGCAGATAAAGAGCACTATACAGCATAAGTTACTCAACTATTGCAGCAAAGCAGCTCAATGACTATCACCGACCCACACAAGGGCTTTTCAGTGGAAAACACCTTTGGCAAATTTATGAAATGTGGCTCCGTTGTTTACGTGCAACTACCATTCAAAAAGCCCGTTCGAAGCGGATTAAAGAGATTTAGAGATACTCGAATCGGAAACAAGCAGGTCTTTACCAATAGTCTCCGCCGGTCGTGGCTGATTCGTGGGTTTTTCGGGCTGTTGTCAGCAGCTGCAGTTATTCAGACCGGAGTACACTTAACTAATCAAAGGTATCGCGTGTAAGGGCATAAAACGCGTCCTTGTGTAAACTTTATTCGGTCGATATGATCTCGAGCGTTAATCTCTGTTTTGTAAACAGACGACGACAAAGGACGCAAGGGTGCTCCGCATTCTTGCGCCCTCTCGCGCGGTAGTTCAACGAGCTGATTGACAAACGGCGTTTGAAGCAGCAGCCGACGGCCTTCCGCGTCACTTTGCTGGATATTAAAACGCTCGTTTCACGGTCTTGTTTGCGTAACAATGAATTTTCGCCACTTGGCGTTTCTCTGCGAGAGAAAACGCCGACGCATGTCATCACGCAGTTAATTCGATTCGACATCCTTCAAAGAACACTCGGTCGTGAAGGAAAGCTCAAGAAAGAGCGACTTTGTGTAACAGTTTGTTGAAGAAGTCAAAAATAGACTCCAGATGCAGCTGCTCCGGCCCCGAAATTGACCTCATTGTTTTATCCGCTTATGTCTGTTATCTTCTCCTCTTTTTATCAGCGGAGGACCCTGCGCAATCGCGCATAGTTCACTTGCATTTTTACGGAGAGAATTGGTGACTCTTGGGTTTTATGAGGGAAACTGCATGCTCAACTTCAAATAATATTTTGCTTGGGCGCAATTTGACAAGGTTATCAACATCTCTAAACATCTGACAATATGTAATTTACAAAAGACTGTCACTTACTCGGCACTCCCAATGTACACAGCATCTAATAGTTATAGAACAGAGAAATCGTTTAGTATCGTCTGCTTACGATTGGATTCAATTTGAAAATATTTTTAATGAAGTTTCTTCCATTGACTGCCTGTTCCATCGAGAAAATTATCTTCAAGCGTTGTTAACATCTCTTCGGTGATATGTACGTTTTTCGCAACTCTTTTTATAAGTATTTTATGCAAAAACAAACATTTAACTCCAAAACGTTTTTCTGAGTAGTTTGCCTCCGTCGGGTTAGTGAAACAAATTTTGTATGATGGAAAAACCTGCGATTTACCGATCAGTGCAGTGGAGAAAACACTTTTAGCACTTGGTCGATGTGAAAGCAACAGCATTCGTTTTGCTGAAATGAACCTAAAACAGCTCGGGATTTTTGCTTGCCTAGAATCCAGCAACATTTGGCTGATGGCATTAATTCGAAAATTGATTTTGCGGATTAGAGCTCTGGGTCACAGGGATTTCGCAAGAGACTCACAAGTGATGCTTTTCATTTAATTGCGCTTTGTTTGATGAATTAGTAATCAGTTATTTGGACGATAGATTTGGCCAACGTCAGATTTGCCCCTGATGGTTGGAGTGATTTAAATAAACATTGTCTTTAGATCTTTTACCACTTTGCTGACTTAAATGGTAAAAAGCGGCCAAAGGTACAAAAATTCATTATAAACTCAAGATGCTGTTAAGGTGAAATCAGATTTCATTTCAAATTTAACACACGATATAATTACGGTGAAATCAGTTGTCAGTTCTCATTTTTAAAGGTCTAATAACAGAAAACAACAGAACCGGCCAAAAGGTTTGTCCTGCGGATGAACATACGCTTGTCACAAAAAATATCATGAATTTGACACGTCTTTAACTGTTTCTTTTACCTGGTCTGCAGGTGCCCTCACTTTCATTAACCTCCGATTCCTCCACGTTCGTTCCGCTTGGAACCACAATCCTGGGTGTGCCCAGCGAACGTCGTCGTTCCAGGGACGTGGGTTGATAGCATTCCAGATTTTTGTCGCACTTGCCAAAGTGGTAATGACGTCCTCCACACTTCTCACCCTCCAACTTCGCGCAGACACTACAGCAACCGCAATAGCCCGTAGTGAGACCCCCCTCACATTCGTGCTGCTGTAAAGGAAAGCAAGATATTTCCGAACAAGGAGGGCAGTGAGGTCCTCTGGGAGGCTCCATAGAAGGCACGTTAACTTCGTTGGCCGACGTTGTGGGATTGGCCTTTGACCGTCCTTTCCTTCGTACACAGCCGTCGAGTTCAGGACTCTGGCCTCGGCGACATTTTGGCTTTTTTGTACGCCGTGCTTGAGCAGATAGTGACACAGCGAGTATTTGCAAGTATAGTATGAACAGTACCATGGACACTCCGTACAACCTCATTGTGCACTGTAGCTTCAAATAGCAGCTTGAGAATTTTTTCAGCTTTCTGATGCCGCTCTGATTTTTGGTTGTTTGGTTGTGTTCGACTGTTAGCGGCGACGTTGAGGCCAAAACAGCTATTGTTCCGCGCAAATCACCAGTATAAAATATTTTTCCTGCAACGATACAAAACTTGATTAATGTCCTGTTGATTGCTAAATCTTGACCTAACGGAAGTGTGGATATCATAGGATAGTTTTATGCTCTAAACGTAAGCCAAGTTCTAGTTCAGCAGACACAGAATAACACCAAGTACATCGCTATAACATTTTCATTTCTCATCAAGATCTGCTGTGGTGAATATCGAGAAGACTAAACGTTTCAAACCAATCTTTGCGCTTTCTATGAAGACGTCGTGAAGGTGCTGCGCAAATCAAAATCGTGTTAAAACAATCTTAAATGAATGAGTGATGTGAAAACAACCAACTAGAAAACTTTCGCTTGAGAAAATTTGCACAAAAACATATGCCTTGCTACAAAGACTCAAATGTTGTTCATGTAATTGCAGCGGAAAGTTCAATAAAGCCATAAACACTGACGTCTATGACGAATGCCGTAAATTTCCCTTGCTAGAAAGCATTGCTATTTTGTCTTCGCAAAGAAGTGTCAGTTTAAAAATTTTTTTCATGCTTGTCTGGGCATCCTTAAAGAAATACCGATCTTTTACGGCGCGCATTTCTTTAGCTTAGCGCCTGTGAGCTCTCACTTTTAGCTGAAGATGTCGCTTCGATGCGTTAACATTGCCCGAGAAACACACAGTATCGTCGGCGCAGTTCAGTATCTCACGCAGCCATCGCGCAACCACCCGACCGCACCGGCGCGGTCAAACGTACCACCACTACAAAGACCGCGCTTCCTCAGCAAATGAAGCAACTGCTAGACGGTGGTTATCGCGGACGTCGTTATATATATTGTCGAACGCGTAGGCATACACGAGAAAAACGCGATTCTCTACACCTTGGCAACTGTAAATACCGCGTTTTTAAACAAAAAATCGTGCGTCTGGCGAATGTTTTTGACGCTGTTGTGAGACAACTTAGCTGCGAAGTTGTTTATTCCTAAATCACATTCTGTCTAAGTGCGAATTTGTAAATCCAGTTGTCAGCCGCTCTTTAGTAATTGCAAGCACATACACTTACGCATAAAACATTTTTCAAAACCATCATTTAACTGACTTATCTATAAAGATGAAAATCCAAATTAAAATAAAATACGCTGAAGGAGGATGTGTAAGACTTCCCTTGGTTTAGTTTCAAGGATCAGATGCTGCGGTTGATAATACTGTAATGGCCAAGGTGATTAATCCGAAACATTTCCCTCTTTTTGCGTTTCAGCTGACTTATACTTGTGCCTTGGAACTGTTATCGTGGTTATTTTTTGGCTTTGCTCTTCAAAACTGGTCTTGAATTGTTTTAATGTACCAAAACGTTAAATTCTTTATTTTGATGAAACTGTAGTAGGTAGGTTCTAAACATTCTAAACATGCCACAAAGTCATTGTTGTATCAAGTTACCAAAGTGGTGGAAAACAGATTATTTTCATGACTTGTATTTTTAACAGTATTTTCTCCGTAAATCTTGAACACGAAATGGGTAATTTTTCTTGTGCTTTCTGTTCCAATTGTCCTAAATTCAAATTGCTTTGACTCTGTTCCGCTGTGTCTGGACTGCTCACTGACTGATTCACGTTTAGCTAAATCAGCTATGTCCAACCCAAATGGCTTACTGAGCCAAAAATTATGTCACTGTCTTGACCAGGGCCGCACACTGAACGACATTTAATGCGGGCCGCACATAGAATGGCTTACTTTGATCTTAGCAAACAAAATTTAGCTTAAGCTAATGTGCTGAAAGCGTTGGAATCATATCCGCAATGGTAACAGACGTGATAAAGTGGCACTGAAGACCACGTCCATTAAAATGTTAAATTCAAGATTATTAAAATAAGGACAGGTTGTCAGTATGTAGGATACTTTTACTACAGCGAATATCTAAACAGGGCCGCACAAAACCTTTGACCCACGGGCCGCGGGTTGGACATAGCTGAGCTAAATAATCGGCCTCGCCATGGAGTGCATGGCCTGACGATCCTGGACGACGAGACAACCGAATGGCTCCTCAAAACCTGCCCGAGATCTAGTGGGGCCTAGCAGTGGATTGAAAGAACTGCTCAAACAATGATGAAGTTAAACAAGCATCGGTTGATGCTTTTGCTCACGATGGCAAGTACGAAAATGAATCAATGAAGAGTGCAATTCAAACAAAGGTTTATGGATAAGCAACCTATTCTCGATATTCACAACACTTGCACTAAGGACAAGAAAGTTTCCATTTCCATAAAGCTTTACAATTTAATACCGAAGCTGGTTTAGTTGACAAAAATAGGTAAGAAATATCTAACAAAAAGTGCTACTTTTGTAAAAAAGTGTTTTGTCGGATTACTACATCACATGCTTCAAAACGATTCTTTTGCTTGAAAGTTGCAGGTTTATATTTATAAGAGTTGTGTAATTTGCTCATAAGTTGCTACCTCTTTCTCCTTTCAAATAATGTTTAATCGAGTTGTTCTCCATGTTTTTGTTGTGCTACTCAATGTAAAGAATAATTTTCGTGATAAGCATCAACAGCATAAAATAACTTTTTGTATTGCATCGAAATTGTGACACTTTCGTGAAAGTCAATTTTTTACAACCTTTAATTGTGCAATTGAATTTTTCACAGACTGTAAATGGATGAGTGCATAAAACTTGAACATTCATCCATTGCCTATCTTTAATGATGAGTAACGAATATTTGCTGGATCGTGAAGGGAAAATGTATGAACTGGGATAGATCCATCTGGCACTGCTGTCAAAAAATTGTCTGCAGTATTTATTGTTTCCTTCAGCGTTGCCCTGTTGTCATTGGCAAGTGGGTTCTATTGCTGATTCATTCATTCATTTTCATATCCGCTTTTCTCTGGGGAGGGTTGCGGGCACAGCAGCCTTGGAGGATTTGGAATACCTCACAGTCAACATCAGTTTCAAATGCTTCTGCTGGCTCCATATATACCAAGATTGGATCAAAGCAAGGTCGGAGATGTAATCACTCTACCCATGTGGGTATCAAGGGGGGAAAGACCGCGCCTTGGTTCCCCATGGATTTTGAAATTTGAAATTTTCCTATTACATTTTAGCAAAACATGTTGTTTTCTTAGTTTCTTAGTTTCGAAAGGAAAAAATGAAATTTCACTACTTTTGACCCCCCTTGGAAAATTTGTTTTGGCTGCCTCTGGAAAAATCCACTATCGGCCCCCACCTGAAAAAATCTTCCTGACGCCCATGACTCCATCTCGTCCATCGACAACCTCTGGGTCTCTTTCACGTGGGTGTAGCCAGCAATAAGTGCCTCGCCAATCTTTCCTGGGACATTCTGGACACATGGCTGAACCAACGTAGCTGGGATCTCTCGATTCGGAGAAGTGTCGTGAACTCTGTACAAAAATCCCATCTCTGCCGCTTGCACTTGAGATAGTACCCTTTCAGTCACTACCCACGATTCATGACCATAGGTGAGATTTTAACACTGATAGCTCTGCGGTATTTGAAAGTTCTCGTTTTGTGACCACAAAGCGATAAAGGTCACGCAGAACTGCGTTTGCTTTACCAATCCGTAAATCAATCTCCTTGTTCTGTCTTCCGTCACTCGTGAATACCACTCCAAGGTACTTGAACTTCTCGACCTGCCGCAGTGTATTGCCGCTTACTTACAGCAAACACTATGTTTGGTTTCTGGAAATACATAATACCTTGATCTTTTAAAGCAGACGGTTGATCCTGCAACTTCCAACAGTGACACCCTCCTTGACTCGGCTGTTACTCTCTATCCAATTCATATAGACTATGAAGAGGAGTGGTGACAGCACACACCCTTGTCGGAGTCCAAAACCCACCCTGAACAGTTGTGATTGAACGCTGCCGACACGAACACAAATTTCTGAGCAGGTATGCAATGACTTGAAGGCCAGTAAAAAGCGACCGTCAATACCGGGTTCTGTTGTTGCAACAGAAATAAGCGACGAAGCCTACCGCAAAGCTGTCGTAAGTTTTAATCGCTGAGAAGCATTCCTGCTTGGTTGTCTCCAGAAAACGTAACTTCCACAACTTTTTCATGCATACTGGGACATATTGTACGAAAAACCGGTCTTTTAATTATGACGCACATATCTTCAATTTATTGTCTGTGAGCTCTCTGATTTGACACGCAGAAGCAAACCATCTGCAGGTCTGTTTGGTATGTTCATCATTGTCCCATTGCATTTGTTAAAGTCCAATCCACAACGTTAACTATAGAAGCTCCTACAGTTAACGTTGTGGATTGGCCGTTCTATACGGATTTACACCTTGCATCAAACCAGGCCCGCAACCAGGGCGTGGGCAACCGGGCAAATCCCCCCCGAAATTTTTCAAAACAAAAACATGTTTTGTTGTGAGGAACAACAAGTAACAACCATTTGCTCCCCGAAAATATCAGCTGGTTGCTGCCCTGCATCAAACATACATCCTTGCAGCTGTGTTTCCAGCGTAAAAGAGTTTGACACCGTGCACCATCCACCTGGAGTGATTACTTTTTGCTTTGTTTTGTTTTCGAGATAAGGTTTTAATATTTAGTGTAAGGTTCTAACCTAACCCATGACAGGATATCCTTCAAATTGCTGTGTATCGTTCTGAAAGCTTCCCTTCTGTGCTGATGTGTTGGGAAATGGTTTAGAATTGTAAATACTGTTAATTGATGAGGATAAAACGATTGCTTAGTAAAAGTTTAATTTCAACATTATTGTTGTTAAAGTTCTTTCTGACAAGAGGCCCTTAGGCGCAAGAAGACCGTATTTGTATCTTGGGGGCCTATATCATCGGAAAATGTAAACTTTTTGGTTTTAAAGTAGTAAATGCCACATACATGTCATGGTGGATTTAGAGTGCTCCCAAAGAACTATTCGAAAACTGCTCATGACTTGCACGGTGGCAAAAGAGTCTTGCATTTATCTTATAATAACACCAGAAGTATGTCACCCTAATTTCCTTGCGTTAAAAATGCCTTTACAACTCAGCTCTTTGCGGATCTAAAAGCTAGACCTGCTTAGTTAAAAACTTTTACTTGTTAGATTCATTTTCAGAAATTGCGATATTTTCACTGCACTCCCGAAGCAAGATTCGGAAATGCCTTGAAACATTTGTCCATGAATTGGGCAAGAAAAAAATAAAGCATTCCTTGAGCTTGACCCTCCTTATTCCTTCACAGGCACTCTAACCTTCTCTATTCGTGACAGAGTCTTTGAACTGCATCGAGGAAACATAAAGCGTAGGATGAAGTGCAGTTACTGACAATCTGTGCAGTTGTGTGTCAAAAAAACGCATTACATAAATATAGCACTAATGGCGGAGCATCGCTGAACAAAACACTTGTGAGGACAAATATCGATTTGAATGCTCTTGATAAAAAGACATGTTGACATCATATGAAGCAAGTTTTGTTCGCTTGTGCCAATGAGTCGGCACTTGCAATGCTCATTCTGCTCTAACAAAAGGCTATGACCAATAAGTCCCGATAAAACCATGAACGATGTTTAAAAAAAGGAGTAAGAATATGATAATAATTTCGTCTGCTGCATAAGTACTTCGTGTCGAACTTCAAATTCACCTATGCTTTTTGTTACATATTGTAAATGGTAAATCAACTTCGGCAGCTGCACATTGCGACTGTCTTATCACCACTAACACTTCACCACAACAAAAGGCAACAAAATAAAGTCATTTTATTCTTTTCTCGAGGTAAACTCAGTTTCAAATACAGTTGGCCAGTTGCTTTACATTTGCCGTAGTGTCATGTTTCTGTATTACAGTAAACCACAATTTAGATTCTAAGAACAATGCTGAAGGATGAATGCTCGTCCTGCTGTGGATTTTTACGTCTGGCATCTGTTAGAACTGCTATTTGTCAAAAATTTTGTTTTCAAAAATGGCACTTATTTGGAAAAACTGAATGCTTCTAAATGTCTTAATTTATGTCTTTGTTAATTGCGTTTCTAGGCAAAAGCGTTACTGGCAGAAGTCATGTACAAACAAGTTTTTCATGAAGTAGTGTAGGCCTAATGCACAAGAAGCAAAAAAACTGTGTAAGTGTCGAGTGACAGCAAATGAAACTGATGTCATCAGATAAAAAATCTTCAATCTGCTGACGAGATGGCGGAAATTATCAGCTTCTTTCATTGGTGCAATTAGCGTTGGAGCATGAGTAATGGATTAAGCGTGAAAACAGAACTCTTTTGCTGGAAATCTCTTCAAATTACCGCTGTCATATGGGTTCGTCGGTTTCCCCACGTTATCGGTCAGTTGCAGGATCGGAATCCAAATTGACGATGACCAGCTCTCTGAGCACCGTGTAGCATTGGGAAGCTGGCGTTAGCGTCGCGCAAAACGAGACCACACAGTGGGTTTTGACGTTACAGCGTGAACCAGCTTCATTGATGAAGCAAGCAAAGCATCATGGCTTGACTGGTTGATCATCATCGATTTTTGCGCAATCAAAAAATACAACGTTGCCATAGTTTAGACATGTCTGGTAAAATAAAACCTAAACACATGATTTGTAAATACGTCGTCATGGAAAATATTCCGATCAACACTGTGCCACTAATTGGGTTGAAAATGTGGTAGAAAGAAAAAATGGCTATGTGTGGGCGTTTTTTTTAATAACAATAATTTCGAAACCTTGTTTGTCGCGATACGTTTCGAGAATTTTCGAAGCTGATCACTTCAGAAAGTTTCATGGTCAGCTCATAGTTGAACTTTTACCAAAAAAATCTGCCGTCTCCAGTTGCAGAATGGCATCCTTTTCGGCATTTTTTTCAAAATGAACATGAACGACCAAAGCCTTCAACAAGCATAGACTGTTTGCTTACACTATCGAGTTATCAGTCTGTCTGAAGACAAGCTTTGATTAAATTCAGTATATTCCCGTTAATTGGTAAAATGGCGACCAATCCTTAAACCCTTCACAACATAGGAAGACTCGTTGTTCACTAATTCTAACTCAACTGTGTTGATCCGCATAGCATCTGTGTTGATCCGCATAGCATCTGTGTTGATCTGCATAGCATCAGGGTTAGTATCGTAAACAGGGTTGCGGAGTCGGAGCCCGTGTCGGAGTCGTAAGGAGTCGGAGGTTCTTGGGTGGAGTCGGATTCCTAACAATTTATCCCATTGAGCAAAGCAACAACCACTGGTTTCGAGATTTCTTGCTGCCGCTTGTGGTCGCAGCTACAATTTTTTGCAAATCACAAATATAAGCTCAATGGAAAAAAATCAAACAATCCAGACCTTCACCGTAATACTACTGACTTAATCTGGCGCGTTTGAATCAGCATTATAAGTATGCTTAATTTTAAGCATTGCGGATTATTTCACGCTGCTGTGATCAACACGTCCTACACACGTTCTCGAGGTTCTTGGACATATGCAATTGTTGCCATGAATACTGATCTACTGAGCTGCACGTGGAGAACCCACAGCATGTGTTTTTTACGCTTTTATGTTCTTGAGATCTTTTAGCGATTTTTTGGAGGGAGAGCGTTAATTAAACACGCCAAAAGTTTTCAAAAAATTGTGCCTGTTTTTTACTGGTCAGGTGTTTCAGATTAACCCGTTTCAGATGTTACAGTTTTGTGGAAAGACAACATCAAAACATCCTTGTTTCGCCAACGAAAGTCACCATGAGAGCACGAAGGCAGCGGAACCAGCAGAAACTGCGAAATAAAGTTTGAAGCATCATCAAGTTTCTGTGCAAACACTACCCTGTAAACTCTCCTTTAAGATCATAAACAAAGATGTGCTCAAGATCAGGCAACTGAACCCAACAGACATGAAGTCTTCAAACTACTTTTCCGGATTCAACGCATCGCACCATTTGCAGTGCGATGACTCTAAAAGACTTGAACCAGTTAACAAAAGCGCTTGTGAGGCAAGCATAATTTTCATGAGACTTTTCCTTATTTGAAGATAGCACTTATTGATTTAAAAACAGATGTTCGAATCGTAAAACATTTTTTAAATAAGATTTGGAGTGTAAACTATAGAAACTATCGTAGTTTGCTCCACAGACTCAAGATTCCCGGAGAAACAATCCAAGCGTCAACTCCAACCATCTTATAAAAAAAACGGAAAGTCGCTTTGCTTATGTTTTCTCCCATATGTAGATTGGTGATGTCAAAAAATTTACTGTAGCAAAAGATTCGTAATACGCCTTTTCCAGAGAAGTTCAAGCTTTACTTCGACGAAAGCTAGATAAAGCGTCAAGCGTTCGTTGACTTTATTCTGGCGTAAAGTGATGAAGTGAAGAGAAACCTACTGCGAGTTAATTTTATGTAGTGCGGTTGAATAACAAAGACCATCCGTCCTAAAATATCTTTCTGGAAATATAGCAAATGTTACGACATCTGTTTGAACAAGCCATTGCTTAAATGCTATTGTAAATGGTTCTCCAAACATCACCATCATACTAGCCTGCAGACATTTCCGTCGTTATAATGGCCGTTTTCTTGGATATGAAACAAGGACCACGCCCAATGTTTTGCAGAATTCTGTAAAAATTTTCCTAATTTTTACCTGTGCGCGGCTTCACGAATGTTATTTGTTTTTATGTGAAAACTTTATAGTTTGTAATCGTGTTCGTAGCTACGCTTGCCAAATGCCGATAGAAAACGGTCTTTTGCGAATTCGTTGAGTTAATCTTTGTTCCTAAAAATTACGCATATGTGCTGGCAAAACGCAGGAAATATGCTTGTGATACATTTTCTTCACCCTTGGTTTTCTGAATTTGCCAGCGCACAAATATTTGGAACACAACATGGGCCGCTTTCGATTAATTCATGCTGGCACTTCACTTGAAAACGGCTGCTCTCGATACTAAAATTAAAATATGATGTAATAGGGCAATCTAATTTTTAGCGTAAAGCGTTATCCTACGCAGACGCACGTACGTTATCTTGACTACGTTTCCCACGCAATCTGTGTTTACGTACGACCATGTCTTAAGGCGTATATGTAAGCAAAATGTGTAAGGTAGATTTAAAGCACTTTCAAAGGCACTTTTTCGTGTGACAGGTCTCTGTAACGTACTCTTTATTCGGAGCTTTTGTTCATGTCGTTTTTTTTCTCTCAGCAGATGGAATTAGATCACGTCTGTTAGGTGAGCCTGAAGGAGTCCAGTAACAAAGCAGGGATTTCTGATAAAAATAAGAGATTACCGACCTGCTTTCTATAGGAGAAAGTTTTATGACAAGATCAAATTCTTTTGTGGACTATTTCGTTATTGATAGTTGTCACGATACAGTAGTTGCCACGATACAGTCACCTTGGCGATAAATGAAAAAAAATGTATATTCGGAAATTTCAAACTATTTTAGGTATTCTTTGTTCCAGTAAAATCAAACACTTAAAATGATCTATAAATGGGAATGTGTGTTAGCACAACTTTGATGTTTTCTATCTCTTGAGTATCACTCTGCACACATTTACGCAAAGCTAATAAAAATGAATCATCACATTTGTAACCACATATGCCACTTAAAAACGCCACAAATATTCAGAAGACGGTGTCTTCTCCAACGTCTTTTGAATATATGTGGTGACTAGGCTGCTGAACACGAAATCGCCTTTAATTGCAACAAAACAATTGGTGTTCTCTTTTGGCCTAAAAAGTATAAGTAACCTTCTCCATAAAATGTTTTTGTGAATGGTGTAAAGGTACAATTTTCTAAACGAGTGAAATACCCTGGTGTTTGGATAAATGCCTCACCGAAGGATGATGATGATATTCAGAGGCAATGAAATGTCTGTACTGGGCAGCAAACAAGCTTGGAGGCACTTTCGATCATTGCTCTCTTCCAGTAAAAAACACTATTTTGTGCATATTACATGACATTGCCAATATATGCTTGCCAATTGTGGAGCAAATACCCACAGACTACTATGAAGCGCTTACGTGTTGCGTACAGTAATGCCTACTGAATCATGCATTACATACCCAGAAATGTAAGTGTTCGCCAACACCAGGTTAACCGTTGTGTCAGGACCTTTGATGCCTTGTCGGGAAACAATCTGTATTGTTTTTGAAACGCTGCGCATCTTCATCTCACTTTGTTATCCGATCGCTTCAAATGTTTGATGCTTCTTACAAATCTTCATTCATCCTCAATTATTTAACACTCGTGTATGACGGCGACCAACTGCAATAGTGATTGGTGTAGGAGGCGGTGGTGCAAGTGTACCCCCAAAATTTGATTTGTCGAAAATCCGGGCTAAATCCCTGAAAATTTTGGCAAAATCCCTGCAAAAATGGCGCCCAACGTTGTTTGATTTCAAAAAATGGCGCCAACATTTGCGGAAAAACAGATGAAGCCTTTTTTGGAGGTCATACCAAAAAAGGTCTTTTTCATGTTCTTTGTGGGAGAAAATATGTAGGCTAGGCCAAGTCACACAAAAACGTTTCGGGTAAGTTTGGGAAAATTCGGGTAAAAATACTTCTCATCCCCAAAAAATTGCCTGCTGCTGAACTTATGGCAGTACTTGTTGGTGCATTGTTTCGGTGTTCATGTCTTATCAGTATTGCTTTTGTGTAAAAAAAAACGTATGTGTGCTTTGCGGTGCTTCAGGATTTTTCGGTATTTTCTTGTGATTCCTCTATCACCTTCAATACGCTGACTACTTGTGCAAGCCAAGCATACAAAAAGTGAATATATGCAACTGGTTAAACACTAACCGCCAAATCCTGCTTTAAATTCAGTGAAAAAAATTGGCTGTCAGCCTCTTGTCAAATGCGTTGCAAAACATTTGAAACCTGGATTGAAACATTTGCCTTCTTCTCCTGTATGCTAATGAGCATACAGTCATCTGACTTGTTTTTTTTATTTATGTTAGCTGTTTACCTCAAAATTCGATGTTAAAATAACTTCATTTCTCTCCACACTGCTAGCTTCTTATATGACGATGAGCGAATAATGTTATAGCTTATGGTTGGGGCCAGGCCTCTAGACACGGGTGGGGCATTCGGGGGCAGTGCGCCCCTAAATTTCTTTTGTACCCCCAAATTTTGTTGCGCCCAGAAAAATATGTTTTAAACATATATTAAAAGCAAAAATCGTGACCCCTAAAATGGTATTGTGCCCCACCAAATCTTGAAACCTGGCTAGGGCCTGGTTGGGGCGCTGTAAAAGTGTTTTTGCTCCTCTCACTGTTGATTGTGTGCTATCACCCAGGCCCGTAGTCAGGTTTCAGGGTTTGGTAGTGCAAAATACATTCTTAGGGGAAGATTTTAGTTTTTATTATTTGTTTAAAATAAATTTTTCTAGGCACAACATAATTTGGGGGGCACAAAAAAATTTGGGGGGTATTGCCCCCGAATGCTATCACCTTGCCTGTATTGCGCAATGTCTACTATTTTTGCGGTCTTGTATTATTCGATTGTGCTCGTGATATGGACCACGCATCTGCGGCAAAAATAAGTCATATCACATCTTTTCATCCAGCTCTGGAACCAAGAAACTTCTTCACCAGTTGATAAAGAAAACATGAACCATGTCATTTAGCGGAGTCATCTCTTTTTGTATGTCCTTAAACATCTTCAAAATGATTAAGCATGAAGGGTCTTGAATGGCATCTAGTTACCTTTGACTTCTAACCATATGCACCAACTCTTTGTTTATTCTTTGCAATAACTCTGACCTTACTCATCCAAAGAAATATTGCGTGACAGCTGAAAATGGCAGACAATTACCGAAATTGTTTATCGATTATTACCAAAACTGTTTTGTTAATGTGGAAACGAAAACGTTGCAGCGGTTCTTTTAAATAAATGTCTAAGCTAAGAGTTGATCTGTAGAAATATAAAAAGACCAGCTTAAAACATGTTATCTGAAGAATCCTTTTTTGCGTTAAGTCAGATGCGGTGCTCACTAGCGAGTTACCAGTTTAATTTTTGGAAATTATAAATTATATTTTTTGTCTAAGAAAAAGGCATTCCTCGAATTGGCACTCCGAAGAAAAATGTCTGTTTTTTGGTTATCGTGACCAAGCGTACTTTTTGAGAAGGAACATTTCAATCAGCGTTTGTGGGCCTTTTGTAGCTGCATTTCTTGAACTTCTATCACGTGAGCCATATACAGTATCTACGTTTTCAGCTGGTACGAAAGCTCAAAAAATTCTTGAGTTTAAAAGGTGTTAACAAGTTTCATTCGTTACGAACTCACATCACTAGTTTCATAAGCGCATTTTCTTCAAGGGAATTTGGCACTGGCTTATATTTGTGAAGGGAGAACTTCATACCTTCAGACGAGGATTAAGGGGCTAACCAAGTCCGAAATACAATCGACCGAAAACGGCATTGCGTTACGTGAAAATCTACCATGTACGATGCGATGTTTCAGTGAAGCCGTCATGTGGAAACCTAGGGTGTTTTGGGTGAGCTGAGAATGTCGCATACGCAAGTTCTAAAGTCGAGACTCGTGTTCCGTGAATCTGGCTTACATGAAAATGTGTCGTTACCAGGCCCCTAACCAGCTTGGTATACCAAGGAGGGGTGAAGAGTTTTCTGAGCACAAATTTTTTAACTATGCCCAATAATTTTAACCATGTCCTACACATGTTTCCAGAAGGGGAGAAAAAATTTGCAGGGGGTATTCGCCCCCCTGGTTACGGGCCTGGTCGTAACACTAACTTCGGTGCGTTTGTATTTCGCAAAGTGTGTCCATTACAAGCACAACGATATCAGTCATGTCTGAGGCGTGGGCGTCGGAGGGATTTTTTCCGAGGGGGGCACTGGTGGATTTTTCTAGAGGGCCCAAAAGTGGCGAACTTTGTTTTTTCCCACTCGAAACTAAGAAAACATTTTTTGCTAAAATTTTCAAAATCCAGTGGTGGCCAAGGCCCCCCCTTAAGACGCCCATGTTCTGAGCTTCTCCGCTTGAAACAAAGACTATGCCACCTTCAGTCGCATTGACTGGTGGAACGTAGTGTTGAGCACAGAATTTAAATTTTTATCAACAACGCACATCTCGCCGTACAGCTGCCCTCCAAGGTAGTAACTACTGTCTATATCAGTGTTTTTTAACCTTTACAATATCGTTATCCTGAAGAAGAACCTTATGGATTTCAATTACCCCTTTTCAAAAAATAACAAATTACAGCTTGTAATCAATTATTAACAATAAAATACAAAAATGACAATTTGCATTTTGAAATGTTCATCACAAATATAATCAATGGGAAAGCTGATACTGTTTTTGCTATCAAGTAGTGAAACCTAATAAGGGTGGAGGATAGACAGCATCTCATTGTCGATCACCAGCTTTGTTTCAATATTTCGTTTTCATGGATGCCACAGTGCACCGTAATAAAAAAACGATAATCTACAGTACCTTCCAAAAATGTCAAATTACCCTTTGGGGTAATTACCCACAGGTTAAGAACCACTGCCCTGATGACGAGCTGCCACACGGACATTTCAAAAAAAATCCAAACCGCAAAGCGGCGCACAGGTTTTGCTGGACGAATATTTTCACGTCTACGCATCTCTGATCCCATGCGAGGTCCGCATCCAAACGCATCAGATTTCTGATAATCTCCGCAGTGTGTGCGTGTGGTTCGCTTGAAGTTACAAATAGGAAATTAAGCCTCTCGAGGTCCATCCTCAACAACATCCCTAATCAGACCAGAACATCCCAATCCCACCTCGCCACGAATTATCCACGATGGCAACACCAAGACTGGCACTACGACATAACACCAGTTCGTTAATGTTTATTATATTTTCATTATGCATGCGGGCATTCAGTGACAACGGTTAAAGGCGCAGCGTAACACAATTGCCCCAGACTCAGATGTGTCCGACATCGAAATGGAAAGAAGCAGCAACTGCTGGGATCAGGCTGCAGACCAGATACCAACAACACAAGAGATGATATTTTGCTCAGAAGCGGAACTAAGCGCGGTACTGAAAAGCAAACTCGCAGCCAAACAATATGGGATCTTTAACGTAGGTGGGAGAGCAGTGCTATACGATCACGTACGGAAACAAGCAGCCTAAGTATCTGCAGTCGGACAACATGACCCCGTGGTGAGACAGGCGCGCGAACACTTGAGATGAAATTAACACGGTCGCAGGTACAAGTCCGTACCAAAGAATACCGGTCAAGCAAACTCGACAGGCAACATTTATGCGGGTATATAATTCATTGGTCGCGTGCAGGGAGCGCTTACGCAATATACGACAACCACGTGCTTCTACATTTGCAACAATCTTATTTACAGTGTTTCGACGAGTGGGAAACAAGGAAAATAGCCTAAGCAAATTTTTATGACAAATTCTTTCTTGTCCTCATTGTCGGAGCATTCGGCAAAGCGTTTCTGGTCATCTTCCATGAATCGTCAAGTTCGGGCGCATTTCGCAAACAGGCGATTAGTCCGCACTGAGGAGGGCCACCCCCCTTTCGTGGAAACTGAATTCATCGCCGATCACGGAAAAGCTGAGAGTGAAGAGCAAGTCGGAACGCATGCCGTTCCTGTAGACTGGCAAAGTCACCTGAACAAAAGCAACAGGATTTGCGAGCTAACGGAATTCTAAATTTCAACGGCGAAAGCAATTAAAGAGGGCCACAGGCGAACAAAATGTCACGCAGCATAGCAAAACACGGAACCGTGGTCCCAGTAATCGTGAATTCATCGGGATGCCCAGTAAGAAAACAGGCCGAGGTCTCCGCGTGCCTTGGGAGCGGATACTTTCTCCGAGGTCAACCATGTCATGATCCGCTCGTGTGTAATCTTCTGATCGTGAAAACAAATCACCGGCGTCAATTTTCGCCGCTTTCGATGCAGTGACGAAAATATTTAAGCCGCAATCGTGTCAGAAGTGTGCCAATCAGCACGGACGCGTCTTGACACACATGCCGTTGCGATGGCTTACTCTTGTTCATCCACTCAAACACTATGCGAAATCCTGCTCGGGACAGAACCGCAACAAGCGTTCTGCCACGTTGACGAGCTAATTGCTGCTTTCGGAGGCTTAGCAAGTCCCGACGCAGTGTATGAATACGCGGTCGTCAACACTGAGTCGAACCCAGTGCGGAGCTGGCGATTGGTGTTAACGGTTGCACGTGAATTTAATTCATTTCATTTATTAAGGTTGCTTGCGTTCAATCTCAAACGGCAGTTTTCCTGCTGACGTTAAACCTGGACCGGACTGATGAGTGAATTGAGAAAATATCAGCAGAGCAGCAACGAGCGAATCTTACAGTCACTTCAAGACTGATTGAAATTATAAAACAAATTAGGATGTCAAGGATCGGACGAACTCTCATCAAACTGAGAAGCCCAACTCTTTCAGCGGACAGAAAAAAGTGGTGACTGCTGTGATGCAGATAATGTTGAAATTTAGTTGTGATTTGAGACAAAGTGATTTTTGAACGAGTGCATTCAATGCAACATGGATCAGCTCAGTCAAACAGCCACATCCTTGACCGATTTGCTGACGAGATAAAGTCAACACACGAAAGGTCAAAAGTGCGACGCGCCGCTGACGCAATGTTTCTTCTTTTAACACGATCCTTTTCAGGCGCTTTGTGTTTTGTCGCTCGGATATATTCGCGACCAGGTCAGCTGACCTTTGACGCACGTGGTCGAGTCTGTTCCGGTTGCACGATCACCATCGGTGCTCACACGAGGAGAGCCAACCTTACTGATAGCGAAAGAACGCCGTGGTGCGATTCACGCAAATCCTGCTGGTTGTGATTTTACAAAATCCCAACAAAAACAAGACAGCAACTGACCCATGACCTAAGCTTCGCTGTTAAACGAATCCGCATCGCTCGACTAAACCGTCACATCAAAAAGCACCATTCATCACCGAGCAACACCACAGGTCTATTGACCGACGCGTTTTATAAGAAAGCATTTCGCTGGGGCGGAGCTCGTAAAGCTGCTGCCACACCAACCTTCCTACAGAGAAAAACGGCCTAGAAAATCTACGTACGTTATTAAAAACGCTTCCGAAAGTATTTTGAATCATTTGTAATATGTTAATTCTCAGTTTGCACCTGCAACTTGGCATCTTTTCTCCTTCACAAGCACATTAATATCAGGTGTCAAATCTTGCATGGCTACCTCACTCAGAATGTCATTTAAGCGCTAATACGTGAGCCTTGAGCGCAGCTTTGGTTTATTGATACTAGTTGCCGATCAAGTTCAATTTATAGGGAAAAGGATCCATGATCTAGTCTACACCACGGATCTCCAAACTACGGACTGGGGGCCAAATCCGGCCCACGTATACATTTTGTCAATAACGAAAAATTAATTGACAAAAACTTTGTTTTTTTATCATTTGCTAGAATATAACATATCCCGAAAAAATCACATTACGCAAGATGTCCGGCCCACGCGACTGTTGTGTAGTAGCTTATGTGGCGCTCAGATAAAAAAGTTTGTAGAACCCTGCTCTACGCTCTGTATCTACTTGCCTCCTTTTCGAAAAACATTCTGGATAGCGCGCGGCTCAAATCGATAACAAAACTGAAATCTTTCCAGCAGTTAGAGTCACAAGTTTGATAAATTTCGATTGTTGTGTATCCTTTGTAACTTCATAATATCAGAGCAACTACAAGAACTTAGGAGCACATGGTAAGAGCCTTGGTTGTGCAGACAGGAAGAAAAAAGTTTACAAACAAGACAATAAACTGGGGGCAAATTTGAATAAACAGTTAGATACTTCTATTTACAAAGTGCTGTTAACATCTTTCATTTTGTTGGTAACTTTGCACTTTTCAGGGTCATCTCGAGGGTCGGAGAAATCCCTGCAGCGAGCCGGGCCGTATGTTCGCCACCCCTGGTTTACAGCGTACTTTTTGAAAGGACAGTATTTGGATATAAATGCAAGTAACTAACCGTAACTTTTTCTTTTTTGTTTCATTTCTGTAAGCGCTAATTGGACTGAATATGGGTTCTTTTTCGATGTTCGTTGGGAATCTTTTTCGAGTATTTAAGCAGTTATTTGGTCGCAAGTCGGAGACATATCAACACCCTGATTAATGCTTGAAACGGTTTGACAATATCATATCAAATCGCAAGAGTTTATCGTGAATCGGCGAAATGCAGCGCTCCGCTTTCAGGCATCTGTCAAGCGACCAGGATGTGGTTGGGTGGAGAAGCATCGCAATGATACGTGCGACACAACAGGTCTAATTCAACCGTAACAACGCAACTAATACAGTAGCTGTGTGATTTGCGAGCAGTGGCGACAAAGTGATAGCAACAGCTCCTGGTGCAACTCCCTGCCTTTGTCGCAAATCGCACCGCATTTACAGAATGACAGTCGTTGCGGTTTCTCATCTTACCAGATGAAAGCTCGAGCGAGCATGAGGAAGTCTTAACACTGGTGATCACGCGCAAATCAAATATTTTTACAGCGCAACGGATTTATCAAACCTAAGAACATGGACTGGATGTATGGAGGGCATGCGCGCTGCCGATACTCAGGCACAAGCGTCTCATCCAGTTTTCGCATAGTATTGACACAAAACGAATGGCTAGCGCTTGTGTTTGTAAGCTGGGGGTCATACACGGCATCTATTTCGAAAATGCAAACAAGCCTAATTACGATGTAAACGCTAGGTTCTGATCAAACGTTCGTTTACGATTTACCGATGCGATATGAACTGGTCGTCACAGAGTTATGCGCACACCTGTGGGGGGGATGCTATAAAACACACCTACGCAAATTTTTTTCTGTCAGCTTTATGTGATAGGGGCTGCAAATCAATGGAAAACATTGCGCTGAAGAACACAACAAAGCAAATGGAAGCCTGTCTTGCACAGATATGCGGTTAAACGCCGTCTCAACTCATCAAGCGAAGCAGCATGCATGAGCGTAGACACACGTAAACAGATGTTAAGACCAGGAACGATGGTCGTTCTCAAGTGGCCAACGCGTGAACTGCGGTCAGTTAATGCTTACCTCGTTCACTCCGCGTTCTTTCGCATCAATCTTCTCCCAAGACAGAAGGGTCAAAGGTAGTTTAGTCGAGATTTCGGTGGAGAGCGTGAGGCGGTTGTTGTTACAGTTCGCACCTTGCAGTATGAGACCTGGAAGTTAATACAAGCGGTTGTGAAAGAACCATCGCAGTTGGTGCTGCCCATATTCGAAGCAACTCTTTTGAGAAACAACTGTTTCTTAGAAGACTGTACACGCCTGACAGCGGTTAAGCTCTAGGTCTCCATTCGATAAGGAAGCAGTGTGAAAATATGACCATTATGTTATTTTTGCTCAATTGGGGAAAAGTTTTCGGTTTGGTAACCGCTTTGAAGAGCACAAACAATAGTACTTCTTACGTGGTTGCGACACAAGATGGAAACCACCCCTCCGTCCGCAGTGCACTTAATCACTGCCCCGTGTTTCACTTGCTTGGCTCACTGCGTATAGCAGCTCACTATCTGGCGGATTGAGAGCATTTCTACAAGGCGCGTGCAGTCTTGCTGCTTGCTGTCCAGCGTGTAATATCTGACTGCCGATTTCACTCTGCATTTTGTTCGAGGTCACATTCCTCGCAAGACACTATAAAGGTCACTGTTTTCCTGACTGGTGGCTCCGAACACAAAGATCAGCAGCAGAAGGTAAGTTCAAACTCGTGCGAGATAAGCAACATCCATCGCACGTCAAACCCAGCAGCACATCTTGTAGTTCGGCTAACAGCGGCTGTCGGGGCACCCCACGCGTTACACGTAAGTTAACATTTCGTTGCTTTCAACCGAAGTGCCCGTGACAAGCAAATCAACAGAAACTGTTTGAAACGTAGCTTTGCATCAGGCTGCGCCGTATTTTCAAACTGGTTCACATTTGGGAAAGTTTTAAAGCGCGCGATGGCTATAGTTGCCGTTGGCCAAAAACACCCATGACCACTTTTAGAAGTTTTTTATTAAAACTCGTTGCGTTGCAAACCATCAGCTTGTTGATAAGCGTCCGTGTACCTGTCGGTGTGTCGGTCTGAATACCCTGAGCAGTTCACGTGTAGCAAAACACCGCTACCGTGGATTAACCGACACTCAAATATGTATGATTTTCAGTGACTATAGCGCCATTTCCTCACACGACAGAACACTTTTCCACTAAAAAGGCAAACGCCGTAGGTAAATGCCGCAAAAAGCTCCGGATTAACGTTTTCCGGCACCTAGGTTCGTTCACGCCGGTCACTCAAATCAGACTGAAAAACTTGATGAGGTGATGCGCGGGACACACGGAAATTGGAGGAAACTGTCCGGAGACCAAAGGAAACCAACCTCGGGATTGACGCCAAGCTCGGATTCTTCAAAAAACTGATTTTCAAGCAACGTTCAACAAGTTGCAACACGCAACACACGCATGTGGCTTGATGACAAATTTCGAGTCCTACTTGGGCTGACAAATAACATTTTTATGGCATGAGACTGAGCGTCGTCTCTCAAGGTTCAAGTGGATTAACTTACGCTTCCGGCGACTTTAGCACACTTCATAATGCCGAGGTCGACATCACGGTCTGTTGTCGCGTCCAAACAATTGCATATCGGCCTATTTCTGGGCCATGTTGAGTCCCGTGCAAGATTCACGGGAACTATTTTCAAACGACGTAAATCGTCGAACAGAACGATGAAAAGCAACCGCAGACAATGTACGTTAAGTTCTGTGACCACGAAAACAAGATCTTAAATTAGTGGTCGGCAAGCTCTAGGAAGGGACGCGCGAGTAACTGCGACACACCTATTGTTGAGAATGTCGACACAGTAGACATAAGCGATTACGATGAGAGAGCGAGGAGTGACACCCGAGGCAAAAGTCAAAAACACACTATTCCTACGTTGGCAATATTGAATGTGGATATTAATAGAGTTTTGAGTCAAATTTAGCCCAAAAGGCCTTCACCATGTTGAGGTTATGCGATCCGTTTGCGTGGCAAAAGCAACTGCTCAACAATCTGACCGAATGGAGTGCTAGACAAAACAACCGGTGTACCATTTTCTACAATGCTGTAATTAGCTGCACTTCCAACCTCTAACCTATGTTTGCTTTGTGATCATTGGAACCGCTGCTTTATTTGCATCTGTTTCCTGTTCTACCTGGCTTCATCCTTGCAAAGGGTGATATCATTTGCTGTTTTCTTTTGCCTATTTGTGTGTAGACCTTTGACGGCACAAAAATACATGAGAAAAAGAGCCATGTACATTCGTTAATACCCTTATTTCAAGGCAGCAATAGATCGTTGTATGCGTTCTCTTGCACTGGCAGATATTTGCGACTTTAAAAGTCTACTGAAGATCCTCAGAAGTATTTCGATAAGAGAAAGTTCATTTGCGCGTCTTTAAGGTTCGCTGACCAACATTCGCACCTTAGAGAATTCCAATCGACACACGTCAGGTTCGCATCGGAATCCAATACGCACATGGTTTTCACTCCTTATACGTACAGCGTCAAGTTTCTTTCCTCACTTGTATCATACAAACCTGTCCAAACGCTCGGGCACTTCATGGCACACTAGCGCCTGAAAGCGGAATCTATTTGGCAAGAAGCCGGAAAATCACGTGACGTTCACGCGTCTTGTCATTCGACCGAGTAAACAATCAACAGGCAAGCGACGTGCAGGCCAACAAAGCGTTCATGAAGAAACCATACCGTTCACCGCAAAAGTCTTGTTGTCCAGTGCGGCTGCAGTGTTGCCGTCCGTGACCTTAACGCGGAGGGTCAGTTCTTCCAAGGAGTGGTTATAAGCTTGCGCCACGTACTGCCTCGTGGCTGTAATGTAGGCCTCCGGCACAAAAAGGCCACCGAGCCACACAGAGAGATTCTGGAATGCAAAGCAGTAGTATCACCAGCGAAATCAAGTACACAAAGTGCGCTGGATTGAATTTTGAGCGCAAAAAGGCGTTTTTTTTGTTCAAAAGCGTCGAAGATGGCGGAATAATGCAGTGGCGAGTTGTGCGTTTACATGAGACACATCTGGGTCCCTGTTTTTCGTCGTTAGCGATTTGCCCGTTTTACGGATAATCGGGTTGAAGCCGTGATTTATCGGTAAAAATTTACACATCACGCTTTGGTTGCTGCTTAAACAAGGAAAGTACCTTCAAACCCTTAGATCCGGTGGCTGCCGTAACTTTCTGCAACTGTTTGATGCGTTCGCTGAAATCCGTGATCCACTGAATCACAGTCCAACCGTCCGGAACTTTGAACCTGCGTGGAATGTGAAGATGACACTGTCGCATCAAAACCAAACCTTGAAATGGCCAAACCCAACAACTTTCATCTTAAGAACGGCAGGGATTTTTCAGCCAATCTCGACTGTCGCCGACGTGAATGAAACTTGCATGGAGGTCATCACTGGGTTAACCTGCTGCTGCGAGCTTCAGTGCTCGGGTGGTTGCGGGTTGTAAGATTTACAGGGACGTAAATGGCTGAGAATCTGAAGGCAAAACCGTTCAGCCTACGCGGTGATACGTTCAGTTTCAAAACTGTGATAATGATTCAGTCAATAAGATTTTCACGAAAGTTTACATCGGAACATTTTGCGTTTTCAATCTCCTGTGTAAGATCATTTTCAAAGCATAGTAGTACAAGGCAGGGCTGCCAGTTGACGACAATCACACAACTATGTGGTTTCTTACCTGTTCCACGACTGCGGGAGCATCCCCTTGCTCAGCATGGACAGGAGTGAGCGGTGATAGTTGGTTTGCTTCTTCTTTGCTTCGCAGACGGCGATCACTTCGTCGAGATCAGAGCGAACAACGCCCAGCAACTTGACGCCGAGGTTTACTTCGCGCTCGAAGAACCTGCGCACCACGCGAAGACATTTGTACGCGGCCAGGAATGAGGTTCATCGGTGGAAAACATTTGGCCCAGACGAGCACGGCCGAGATGGACCAGTTAGTCAGTTGCTTGGCCCACAGATGAAAAGTTGTCGCGACCAACGGACAAATAATAAAATTGCTACGTGAATGAAGCAGATGAAGGATGATGGGAGATATGCGTGCGTTTCACCCATTTGTCCTATAGCAAGGCACAAATCAAACTATAGCCATCCCGAAAGTGGTTCTATATTTAGGAGATCAGCAACGTCACTAACGAAACTGTTACTAGATGATACGGTCATATATACGTATGGGGAGGATCATTGGCACGACAAGAAAAAAAAGAAACCTAGATGAATAAAACCTCATATATCCTATCATAGGTTCTCAAACTCAAATTGCTACAAAGGCGAAATGAGGGCGTTTGTAGCAACCTGAGGAGTGCATTATCAGGGTTTTTTAAAGGTGTTTTATGGACCCGAATCGGGTCCCTAGATATGTAAATCGGGTCCCTAGAATCAAAGAAAATTATCATCGGGTCCCTAGAAGCCCATACCGGGTGCCTAACATTTTCCTTAAAAAAACCCTGGCATTATGATAACTTTTATTACAATGTCGCAAATGTCAATAAAAAGATAACACAATAAGAATACAGTGCTTTACTTTCAATCAAAAGGAACTTGTTGACTTGCTGACCTGGCACTTTGAACAGCGGCGAACAAAATGAATAATATGCTAAATATTTGAAAATTCCAAAAAGCATCGCGGACCGCGTGTTTGGTACTCCTGCTTTACCAGCTAGCACAGAACTACAGAAGTCGTTGAAAGAAGGTCTTGCCTGAAAAGTGGATCCTTGATGTTGTCGGCTGTTCTTCTGAGCGAATGCAGTTGAGTCGGGATGAGCGACTTCCAGGTCCGGGCGGAGGACAGAAGAGCTTTCATCCACTGAGGTCGACCGTCCGAGTCGGAAAGAGTCGATGACGTGCGACGGCGACGACTTTCCGCCGTCGAAACTTCCACCTGCGAGAGCAGATCAAGCATTTGTGAAAAAACTTGATCAACCGTCCGTGTACAGGCTGTGCCGATCACTTTTTTTGGTAAAAGAAAGCAATCAAAAACGAGTTTAGGCTTATTCAAGCACCGGCGCTTATCAGATCAAGATGAAACGGGCCTGATATTGACATGAACTCTGGTCAGGGTCGTGCGATTTTGAACAGAACTGGATTAGTTCTCGATTTAAACACTCGTGAAATTTGATTCTTAAAAATTTTTTTAACACCGTTGCTTGATGTAAACAAAATTTTTTACGTAGTTAGAGAAGAGGTCACGCATTTATTTCAGTCAAACAACAAGAATAGAGTTTTGATTCTTTCAAAATTAGAAAGTAAGTACGAAGATCATTTGCTGCATTCTGGCGGTTCTACAGCGTTTCTGAACTGAATCAAAACTTCCTTCTTCCGATCACTACTGACATCAATATACACCGAAGCATCCACCACCTCCTCATAGCTACATAAAAAGGCATTCCACCTCTAATGAATTCCCTACTAAAATCATATGTCAATCGGTTGTAGGTCAACAACAAGAGAAGATAATGAAGACGGTGAAGTGGCTAGTCGGAATGAAAACAAAGAAAAAAAGCTTGAAGGCTAAGTAACGCCTTTGGCAACGATCGTGTTAAAGTTGCAAAGTCAAGTAGATAGATTTTAAAATCAACACCGGCCAAGATGCAGGTACCTGTACATCCCACGGTTCAATCTCGCGGCAAAATTATAAAAACTCGGCAAAACCAAGCGCACATTTCACCGTACACTTGACCACCACCTGCTTTTCGACTCAATTATTTACAACATGTCCTGAATCGAGCATGTTGCAGCTACATTACAATATACATATTCATGCTACGAGCTTCGACACTACATGGGTTCTACAAAACGAGTGACATACCAGAATCTCTTCCATTTTCATTTTCATAATGGCCTTAACATTGTAAACAAAGCCATTCGTTCAATACAGTAACTCCACGACTGAAACATTTTAATTCTTCTTTGAAATGAGAGACCCAAGTCATACCAACACGATCTTTTGGCATTAGTAAACTCCAACTTGGTGGTATCTACTTTGCAATAACAAAATATGCGTTTTTTCGTGAAACCTAATCGTTGAAAAAACTCTTGGAGCTTCTAATAACCACCGTCACGTCAGTCTGATGGCGATTACTGCACAGTCAAAATCAATGTATCCTAGCGTCTCATCATTCACTCACGTTGTCATATAGCAATGGGTCTTAACCTGGGCTCGATCGAACCACAGGGGTTTGGCTGGTCAGTATCAGGGGTTCGACGGAGTTCCGATGCATGGTTCAATTTGTGCGCTAATGAAGTGTACATCTACGTTTCCTCATGTAACAATACGCCCAGACATTGGTCCCCAAGCCGTAGAATCAATGGAGCTTACATGCAGAGCTTAACAAGCAAGGATTCCTGGAATTCCTGCTCAGCGGAATGTAAATTCAATCCACTTGGGCTGGACACACAAACTGCAAACAGGCTTCAATTTTGAAGTGCTGTGGAATAAAGGCTTTAAACACGTATTTCTAAATACAGAGGGTGATGAGGCATTTTCAAAAATTTATCCCTTTAATTTGCAATGCAAGCAGCAATTATGGTAATTTTCCATAGTTTTCAAAAGACCTTACTGTTCCAGATACGCAGATTGCGACAAGCACATCAGTCATCTGGCAACGTAAGTTAGCCACACAACATACCTGTTCGTACGCAAGGTCTTCATCTTCGTCGAGCAGTTGAGTTCCGAGCAGCTTTTTAACCATGTCATGTCCTGTTAAAGGTGGTAAAGACAAGCAGGTATGAACGGAAGTAAACACAAGAGACAAATAACCGGGCGCCAAACTAACGGCAAGCCGTTGGCACATCCATACTCTGTGACAAAAAATAAATGGCCTGTAGCTTCATACAGGAGAGTCTTCTATTTTGTTGCATCTCAGGTTGCAGGCAGTAAAATCATCCAGTCGGTTGCTAGTTACAGTAAAGAATGCGTGGCTTTCGTGCTCGATGGTACTTTTTCACGATGTCTCAAACAAAAACCAAAGAACTGACTTGGACAGTCACTACGAACGCAACGGAGAAGCATTTGGAAACCAAACTGCTTTGTCAGATTAAAGAGAAAAAAAGAAAACGAACCGAGATTGGTCAGCAAAAGTTTCTCTGCATTGTTGGGCAGACCCAGCCACGATGGTGTTTGTTTCTCGGGGAGTCGCTCTGCCCAGTCTACGAAGTCCTGCTGGTGAGTTGCTGAGTCCGGCATGACGATGTCTTTGTGACCGTCAACGTTACGGACCAGAGCGAAGTCGTGTTCGAAGCTGCGGGGAAGTACAAATCTTTTAAACCACAAACCAAACAAACACCATGGTCATTTACCAACAGTTTAACGAACGCAAGTTACAGTGCTTGGGCAAATGTCTTACTTACGCTAAGACTGAAAAAAGAAAGACGCTGCGGACTAGTAAAGCAACGCTTTCGCAATGCCATGCTGCCAAGCTGATGATGTTGTTGGGAAGAAATGCAGGGCTAAAGCAAGAAACCAACCGGAGAGTGCTATTTTGCTTTGCCGCTGTGGGCACTGCAAGAAGCATGCACGGAAATGATAAAAATATTTTACGATTGTCCTTTGACCACGAACTTATGTTCTCTATAGACTATATATAACTTGTGTGGATACTTTTCTAGGCACACACACGAAAAAGCAATTACGACACACGTGAAGTGTAAACGCACTCAAACGTTAGTTTATTGCTGAACACACCTGCGAACTGTGAAGACACGTTCAAGGAAAGTGTTGAGCAAACGTTGATCGAAGTCGTTGTCTATACGACCGCCGTACACCGCTTGCGAAAAGAGGGTGCGCAGGGCATTCCACGGCACCTTGTCAGGGGGGATGTTGTCCCTGCCCTTGCCCGCCGCGTCGACCCATGTGTCGATTGTGTCGCAAGCGCAGCGCAGGTCGGAGTCGTTAAACTCGTATCTACGATTTGCAAAAAGCAACAAATACAAGGGCAACGTCCTCGAGGTGGAATTTTAAGTAAAAAGTTTGAACCATACACTACGATATGAAGGATTACGGTAAAAAATTGATCTAACTTTGCGCCACAAGTGCAAACGTTAATTTTGTGCGACGCACCAGTGAAGGAAAGTTTGAAGCCTAAAATCACCTGAAACTATTTTCTCGTCTGAAAAACTTGTGCGCAATACTCCACAATACCGTGTTAAGGCCATATTCAAGTGAACTTTCGCAATCTAGTGCAGAAACTTAGTCGCATGTTATTGAAACTAAAAATACAAGGGACCCATACGATTTGCCAATAAACACTCACCAACTATTAATGTCTTATGGAAATAGAGACGCATCTACGAGGTAAAGTTCCATTTACAATAAAACGCACCAACTGTAACTAGGAAAGCCGCCAATCATGACAAGCCATTAAACAAACACGAGTGTTTCCAAACGGAGTGACGCGTACTTTTTACTCCAGCCAAGCGGAGCATAATGCAGTCTTTCCTGGATGACCGCATGCAGCCAGGCAAGCAGGAAGTAGAGTCGCGCCCTCTCACTGGGGGGCTTCTGCACACGCGATGACGTCGCCACTCGGTTGAAGGTCGCAAGAAGATTGGCTCGGACTCCTGGGGGAGGTTCGAAGACGAAGACGCGGCCAGCTCGGAGCAAGTTGACGGGGATCTGGCCAAAAATTAAACGTAAGTAGGATTCGCGCAGCACTACATCGCCGTGGCAACTCACGATCCGGCAGAAGTCAAATGCTCAAAACGAAAACTTCAAAGGAAATCTCGCCACGTACACAAGGCACTCACTTTGGGAGTAATTTCCATTGTAAGGAAGAGTCGGAATGCCGGGTTTGGTTGCAATGTGTGGAGCTTCTTCTCGAGTTGCACGAGCCAGCCCGGGGCGAGATGGACATTCTTCAACATGACCCAGCGACCTGACCTCGATGCAGAGTTTATCGCTTTCTCCGCCTGTGCAGGCAAAGCTGTTATTCATGCGAAGCGCAAAACTGCTCAGAACGCCCAACTATTAGAAGGATGAAGCGTGCAACTATTTCAAGATAAAATGCGACTAAGTCAAAGTTCAGGAGAATTTGTTTCTTTGTTCATGCAATCTTTCTGCTCAAAAGGCAGCACCACAAAACGGATCCATCCTTTGGCGCTAGTGCCCATGCTTTTTTCCTTCAGCTTTCACAAATACCGGCTTTATTTACATGACCAGGTCATGGTCATGCCCGAACACGATTTTCAGTTACTCGAACAAGGCGCTCGTCAAACCTGCTCAAATCCTTCACTCGAACCGATAGCGATGGAAGTGATTTGTTTGTTCAGGTGAGTGGCAAGATCGTCAACTCGGTTGCTTGCGTCATATCCGGGCAGGGAGCACATCAGAACCGGTTCAGAAGCCTGAAAAGTAATTTGTTTCGTTGTTCTCTGAGTGATCATATCCCTTTCTAGCAAAACAGCAGCAACCACCTTTGTTTTCGTCATACACCAGCCTTGCATCAGTTGCACGAGAATAGTTTAATCCCGGGGTGCAACTCGAATGGGGGTGGGCGTCGAAGTTTCTCATGTAATCCAGTCCCAAGCCATAGCTAATTGTATCGTGATTTACCCGAAACAGAAAAATCACTTGTTGCCTGAACCTAACCGCACGCACCCGCGACATTTACGAACCAACGCAGTGCCAAGTTGGGCACGCCTGTCTTATGTTGTGCTGGCGCTGATTTAAGCCAACGGAGCAGTGACCGCAATTGACTTCGGTACTGATCGATGCAACGTCGACTAACGCAAGATTTTCAGACAACAAAAACGACTCATGCTTGATAGTAGCACCAGCAGAATAAGGCATGCAAGAGAAACAAAAAGATGTCGCAATCGTTGCTGTAGCAACGTTACATAAGGACATATTACCTTCACTTCGCGTTCGACGATCACAGCGAGGTCCATCTCCTGCTCGCTCTCGGCCATGAAGCTGTCACCGAACACAGATCTGACGTAGGCGTACGCCGCTGCTGGTACTCTGTCTGTTCGCAGTGCTTGAATGATGAGAAGAGCGTGGAGAGCTGCGCTGGCTTTGCCCGGTGCCTGTGTGGATGCGCGTTAAGTCAGGGATAAATAACCGTGGGCGTAGTAGCGTTCGCTACAAAACAGTGGTTGGGAGACAGCGTTTGATAAGCAGCTTGCTAGTTTTCTACGAAACCATATGAGACTTCATGTGCATTGCGTCATACAAGATAGGTTTTCCAAAAACCTTAAAACTACCAGACAAGATGTGGAGATAAAAGCTAAACTTGCATGGGTTATTTTCAAATCAGTTTCACATCTTAAAAACATAACTGACGATGGTATCGAATCGGCTCCGAAACGTCACCTATTTCATCAAACTAAACTTGATGTTTTTTTTCTTGTTTTCGAACCAACTTTATTAGTTCATGTTGCTTCCTAAACATGGTGGTTGGGTACCTTTCCGCAACTTGCAGCATCAAAAGTAACTCAACAAGGTGCAAAGCACGTGACACGCGTCCAAGCTTCGCTCTCACCTTCTGCGCTCCGTTCGCATCCATCACGGAGGCATTCCAGATCATCGGTACTTGGGTTTCCGGCGTTGCGCTTTTCATCCAAAGCTCGAATTCATCGCTCGAAGCCTGGACGTTCAAACAATCAGACTTGCATGCATCATCAACACCACGCAAAACGCACGGGAGAAACGCAAGTTCGTTAAAAATCGCAAGTTGCCAAACAGTGCCCGGAACATAATATTTTGGAGCACAAAATGGCAAGAATATTTACCAGTATCTTGCTCGGCAAATCGTTGAAACCGTCCAAGTGTTGCAATCGCGCCAGGTTCTCACGCTGCTCGTCGCTCAGCATGGGAATGGAACGGGTCTCGCGGCCGATGTCTCTGCAGCGTTGAAAAAAAAAGCACAAATCATGGAGTGTGCAGAAAATTAACGGCGCTCCAAAAAGCAAAGCCAAGAAGGCGCCACGCCCAAACGAATTCAAGCGACCGCTGTTCAGCCCGCAAGGAAACGCACTTGGTTTTGATCACGATTTCCTGGCCGCGCAAGAAGTGGTTGTACTCGTGTTGGTTGACCTCGCCCTGCAGGAAGCCCTTCAGGTAGATTCGAGCGAGGAGAATGGTGAACGTGACGCGGTCCTCGTGCAGCAGGGAGCGAGCAACGCGGTTGTATGCCGTCTGCAGACGAAAACAACATCAATCAATGTCAAAACGTCCCGGATCCGAAGGCGTGAGCGCAAATGCAGCGCAGTGTGAGGTCACCATCGCCTATTTATTTCGTCACATTGCTTGGGAAAGTGCTCCAGAAAATCACTTACGCTAAAAGTAAGACACGCTAATGCCCGTCGAAAATTGCACAGAGGTGTGACAAGGAATGCAGCAGCAATGTACCTGAAAGAGGCTCTTGATTATGATGCTCAGCCTTTGAGAGTAATCCTTCACTGAGGAGAGTTCTTGGTTCTCATGAAGCACTGTGCTGTAGATGTTCAGGAAGAAGCGAAGCGAGTACTGTCGAGTGGAGAAAAAAGAATGCAATTGCAGACGGCAGCATGTCACGACATTTCATTAACACAGTTATGTTCCCGATTTTGTTCAACAACGCGCCACTTTGGCTGCGGAAGGTGACAACTTCAATATGGGACAAAAAGCGACGAAGAGCTCCACCCCAAAAAAAGTCATAATACATTTAGGTGCAGAAAGCAAAACAGTTAAAGGTGATTTATTGCCTGGGACCGGCGGGAAATATTTCGCAGGCTTGTGTAACAGTTGCCATGACACTAAAAGTCCAAACCAAAGCGACGGAACTTCCCATGCGCCACAACTCGCTCACCTGATACAGGTAGTGCAGCTGGGAGAGAGATTCTAAAGTGAAGTAGATGGCGGAGCAGGCGGAAGCGAGAGGAACATATTGGTGGGACACTGTTTCCACTTCCTTCATCACCATGTCCGTCTCCTCGACTTTGCGTTGAACCTGCGTGCGCAGACAACGCAATGCGATTGTCGCAAGTTCAGAGAAGTAATTCAAACATATCTCGCATCCATTTCAAAAATAATGGTTTTTGCTTTATCAATCGAAACTTTAAGTACGAGGCAAAGGATTATGCAAAAAAAACTCGAGGGCTATAGCAAGCATCGATCGGAACAGTGAGGTAATGAACGTGTTCCCCGATGCTGGATGCGAAGATGCAATACTTTTGTTGCAGTTGTTGCATTCCAATGCAGTGGCACCTCTGATCAAAGCAAGTCGCTGCACTCACATAGCACTAAAATTTCGTGAAGATTTCCTAAGTCTCGGCATGTTTATCGTTTATTACCTCAGCTGCTTCTTTCTTCAGCGTTTCGAGGGCGCTGATGATGCGATCGTCGTCAAGGATTCGACCTTTGACATCGTTCAGGGTCTGCAGGAGCGACTTTTCGAGCTGGCGCAGCCGCAGCTGGTATTCTCCCTGCAAAGCACGTCACGTTTGTAACGCTAGACGTGAAGTAAACACAACTGAGCAGTTGTCTTATTATAATCCAAACAGCAACAAGATACAAAAAAAAACGAGAAAACAATGCGTTAACGAGGATTCCTTTAGTAAATTCAATCCGTATTGCACCGCAAACGTACGGAGTCAAGTCATGCAACGCTAAGGTAAGAAAGACAGTTAAGTAAGCGAGAATGCTATGGAACGTAATTGAGTTGGAAGGACCGGAGATTACCTGCAACTTGAGCAAATCCATCCTCTTCGCATCGACGTCCGGTCTCTCCGCTCTGAGCGCTTCGTTCAAGCACTGAGCTTGCAGCGAGCCGCGAGTCACTGTGAAGTTTATGAAAGTGACGCGGGAGCAAAGGTCGGGGGGGAACTCGGCGGTCGGGTCGCGCGTGGTCAGGAAGATGGTGAAAGCGGGAGACAGGTCAATGTCTTGGTCGCCGATGGTGATCAAGACTCTTCCACCAGTGCGACGAAGCTCCCTGCATTGCATGCGGATGTAGTTGCTATGTTCGATTCACTGTCAACAATGCTTGGAAGCACACTACTGCGGACAAACAAGTGCGCACGCATTACACGCGTTTCCAGCACAGCCTAGTAATTTCTCCAGCACAGCTTTACCCTTCCCACTGACGTGGTTTCCGTTTTTAGCGTGAAAACCTAAATCTGTCGATTTGGTCATGTACCCCACTGCCAGGTTCTGGTTGGCAAAGCAACAATTTCATGAGCGGAAGCACTTGACTATTTCGTGTAAGCTTGTACACAAAATTTTAAGGTACGATTCTTTGACTTTTGAAGTACATTCTACTGTTTCCTCAGCACCGCCAAGGTTGATGGAGCAGAGCATTCATGGATGTTGTGTTTAAGGTCATACCTGTTAAGAACTGGGTTCAAAATCGGATCGTAACTTTCGACATCCTGCACCAACAAAGGGTTGCCGAAGCGAAGAGAACTTTCCAGGTTTTTGCGGAAAGCGTTATCGAGGAAGGAGGTCTGTGAAATCTTGCGATCGGCGTATTGCCGGAGAATGAATTCCGTCGCTTGTCCTGACGGGTCGATGATCAACGGATAGCGGTTGAAACGCTGCAAGAAGATTTACAGAATCTTTTCAGAATAAGAATAACGCCAACCTTTGGGTTCCACAGTATCAGTTCACTTGGCACACTTCCACAATGCGGAGGTAGCCATTGTGAGCCATCGTTTGCTGTTACAGAAAACTATAACACAAAATTGCACAAATTTTCTATTTTAGCCTTTGCAGGCACAGGAGCATTGTTAAGATGAACCGATAGTAGAAAACCTCTCGGAAGCACTGCTCAATTATGGCGCCTTGCACCCAGGTTAAAGCTACGACTGTGTGGCTACGCGATAAGAACTGAAAACCATATAAACGAGCAGCCAACCTTCAGCATGATGGCGTTTTCCGTGCAAAGGTCATCAACTGGTAGAGAGTTGTGTTGCCAGTTGAGCCTCTCGTCGACTGTCGATAAGTACTCGACTCGTGCGAGATCGGGTCGGAACTCGATACCCGCCTGCTGCAAGTGCGTCGTCCATGCGAGGAACAGGTTTTGGCGCATGGCTTGATCGAAGTATCCGGCGTAGGTTATGAAAGCAGCAGACAGCAAGCAGTCTCCGGCCATAGTCGACATCTGGCAACAACCAGACATGTAAAAACAGTTGCTGCACAAAAGATGCCCAGTGACCAACATGCAACGTTGCTAGCGACATCGGCAATTAAAAAATTTTAAGCCTTTGAGAAAATAACAGTACCAAAACAACTTACCCAGCAGAAAAATGCAGCAGAAAAGCTGCCAGGAAAAGCTGTTTTTATCAGGTTAGAAAGGGACACTAAAATTGAAGTTACAGCTAAATTGCCATCAAAGAACGCCAAGCACAGTGGCAAAGGGATTGCTGGGTGGTCATTACGTTTATTCACATAAACTTCTTCAAAAATGTTGGCAGGACACCTCACCTGGCTCTTAAACGAGTCGCTCGTTTGCTCCCAGCGCTCTTGTTCCTGCGACAAGCTTTTCAGCAAGCTGGTACTTCTCGTAACCTTGGCTTCGACTGCGACTAGTTCTTGTTTGATGGCCTGGGCCTCACTGATCAGCAGCGCATATTCGTCGGTGTATCTGGAAGTATTATTCAATCTAAGTACTGCACAACGCAAACAACAACCTTATCTTAAACGTAGATAGGTGCATAGACTTGGAAGAACAAATTCACAAAACAAGATAAGCTGTCACTCGTGTTGCGTTGATTAACAGTTTCCATCGACAACTGCAATAGTCACGCAAGGCAATGACACAAACTGTGCACTACCGGGAAGCTTTGCACAAATTGCGCTCGTTCTAGCCCAGCTTGCCATATGAGCTAAACAAGCAAGTCTCCCCGTGAACAATTGTTCTTGAACGTCTCGTCGCATCTCCAACCTTTTGATAGACTGCTCCAGGCTGCTAATGAGTGTCTCCACTTCCTCAGCTTCACGCTGGTTCTTTTCCGCCCTCTCTTCCAAGGTGCGCAGTTCCATCCGGAGCGGCTCGACCTTCTGCAACATGTCGGCGTAGAGCAGTTGCGCGATGGCCCATTTCACCAGTGGCCCGCAGGCCTGACTGGCCCGGTTGATGCTCTCGTACTTGTACGCCGGGTTTGATATGTACCTGCAGTGCAACGGGGGTTAAGTGTGAAAGGGACAACAATAGCAGTTCATGAAGTCAACGCGTGCTACCGTGGGTTTTTGAACCTTTTAACGCGAGGCATACGGCAATCGTCGGTAGGTTCAGGTCTGCGTCATTCCTCTCAAAAACACAGTTCATGTTTGCCACGACTCTAAAGAGAGCAGCTGCTACTGAGACGCAGTGTCGCACAAATATGAAAGGGTTAAATCAGTCATTCGGGCGCTTAATTGGCTTATGTGGTAGCATTGCGTTCACCGTCAAGTTCTTAACTCACTTGTCGTTCATTATTTTTCTTATGTTGTCAGATATGTCTTCTGTCTCGAATTTGATGATGGTTGGAATAAAGTTGTCCCTGATGATGATTTGGCGGATCGACTTCCAATCGGTAGTTTGTTCACCCAACAAGAGACAAATCGATTCCAAGCAGAGCTTCACCCCTAAAAAGTTAGTGCGCAATCGATGAGTGCACTTTTGCGACGTCTTCAGCAGCATTCCAAGGGTGTAGTTGTAACACTCCAGCTTATAGATAGAAGCTTCTTTCAAACTTGCGAATTAACTTAAACCAGGGGTTCCCAACCTATTTAAGATCTCGTATCACTGGGCACCCCGTATTGTCAATGAGTACCACTTCTTCCAGGACAACTACTTTGGTCTTAGTTTATTCAGAAGAATAATATACATTAAAATAACAAAAGAACACAATTAAATTTAATAAGATTTTTGTTTACCTTCCACCAATTGGTCGATGTGTGGCGTGAATTTGCTAACAGCGCATCGAGAGCCATATTGTTACGAAACAATAGGAATAGCAGGCTACGGGAAAATTTATTTATTTAGGAACAACGCCCCATAAGTAAACCAAAAAGCTGTGAATCCAGGTTTTTCTGAAAAAATGGAAGTTACTCGTGTACCACAGGTTGGGAACCCCAGACTTAGTCGAAGTAAAACTTGAGTGGTTTTTGGCGCTATTTGCAAGTTGCTACATGTTAGAAAATGCGCACAGGACTCCAAAGAAATGCGATAAAAATGTTACATACCAGCCGGAGGGTTGGCCATGGACCTGATCTCAACCAGGTGCTGTTTCTTGATGCCTCGCACAGCGGACTTCGCGTCCCGCACGGCCGGCTCGACTTTCGACAACTCGTCCATGACCATGTTTGTCTCCTTGCCGATGTGTGTGTTCAGCTCTTCCAGTTGCACTCTGAATAAATCAGCTGTGGTTCGAACATGCAGCGGAATGAGCGAACTAAGCATTTGAACGTACGCTTTTCTACGGGTTAGATATGGTAACGATAACAAAAATTTAAAATAAAACATAGGAAAATGCGACATACGAGCAGCAGTGCACCTGATCTGCCGAGAGGTCTTCTTCTTATTCTCGGCCTCCTGCTGATCGTTGACGACCTGTTTCAGTTTCTCGTTCGCGAGATTGTTCTTGTATTGCAGTTCCTTGTTTTTGGTCGACAGTTCGCGACGAAGCTCCTCGACTTGATCGACCGTCTCTGATATCTTGCGCAGACCGACGTTGAGATGGATCTGCAAAAAAGAAATCCAGACATGATGTTGAACGCAAGATAAAGCTAACCTCAATGTTCTTTTCGCACCGCTGCTTGTTTTGAATGGAACATATTAACGCATATTTACTCGTTTCATGCACAAAGCTACTTCTAAACGAACTCACAGAAGAGCAGGCGGCAATTTTAAGCATTGTGTTTATGGTCCTGATTTCAAGATGCACAAAGTCATCGAATTGTTCATGGTGCAACCACGGAAATTTTCCATTTTTTTGCAACAGTGTGAAAGGGGTGACCGTATCACAACATGACGTCACATGATAAATCAACCGCAGAATTATCCACACAGTCCGTCCAACACTATCGATCCAGTCTTCTTCAGGAAAAGGTGTGCGCATTAAGCTATTGGGTGACAGTTGGCGGCAGCACATAACCTTGTTTTTTCGACCGTGCGAACATCAATTCAAGCAGTCACCTGCTGTTCTTCCAGGTCAGACTTCTTCTCTTGCATCACCTTGGCGTAGTGGTTGATGAGGTCGAGGAAAGCGCGCGGAGAGATGAGAATGGTGCGCGCTCCTCGCTTGCTCAGCCGGTGGTTGGCTTGGTGCAGGGTTTGGTGGATGAAGACGCAAGCGTTGACGATCGCGTCCCTGCAAGAACATGTCCCGGATGATTGCGATGGCCTGGGGACGAGCACTTCAAGCAAGCAGCCTTGCTTCACACTCAAAACAAGTCGCATTGTCTGAATGCTCGCGCTGCAGTAGTAGAGCCAGCTTACCTGTGTGTAGGCACCGCAGGCAGTTTGTCGTACACAGCAGGTAGATACTCCGGGGCGCTGTACGACGAGTTCTCCAGGTCCATTTTCGCGGTGAATTCTTTGCCGACTTGGAAAAGAGCGTCAATCGACCAATCGCCAAACCAATTCAACACGCATCTGCGAAGGAAGATCATTAGCATTATTATTCATGATAGTGTTTAAAAAAAGATTGAATTGGGTGCCACCACACGTAGATAGGAGTTACATTGTTCGCGGATTAACAGAGGAAGTTCTATGTTACATTTATAATACCCTGATTAGTAATCTTTTTTAAAGACAAACGCATTTTTCAAAATGTAAATAACAAAATTCAGTTTCGAAACAAGGAAGCTCAACCGACGCAAACCACATTTTCATTAAAGGGAACTTTCTCCATAATGTTTCAACAAGCATAACAAACAGTCGCTTGACCTGTTGAAGAGCGCAGGAGAGGTCGCCGCCCTGTCCTTGAGTCCTTCCTCCGACGGATTCATGGTGAATACGACATGCAGGTTCCTCATCACCTCGCCCGTGAACCACTTGTATAGTTCTTCCTGGCTGTCCAGCATCAGACCCTCTCTAATTGAAGAAATCAAGGTTGAGAATGTCGCATTGAGTCACGACAGCTGTTTGTGGACACGCCATGCACGTAACAACAAAGTGACAAATTAACATTACACTTGCCTTTGAGCTCCTTCCTTGCATTGCGTCATCAACGCAGAGTACTCGTCGCCTTCGAACAACCCAGGTACTTCCCCGTTGGCGAGAAGCGTGTTCATTCTCTCCAGGAAGGAAGAGTCGAGCACGTTCGATTCGTCCATGATGAAGACAATCTTCTCTCCTTTGCATCCGGAGCGACGCAGCACGTTTCGAAGATCCTCGTCGAAGTCAGCGGCGGCGTATTTTCGATGAACCTTAAGAACAGTTTCGGTAAAAATAAAGCAAACAACGAAAAAACGAAGGAAGCACGAGTTTACCGGCACGCTTTAGCAACCCCTCCCGATACCCGGTAAAGTTGTTTCGTAGTCACCGTTAGAGTCATGCCGACGTGGACGAAGCGGTTCACGTCCAACATAATAAAATGCCCAACAACATTCATATAACAGACAGTTCTTGCGAGGAGTTGCAATATGCGCAGGTGGAAGTATTTGACAACGAATACAAGAACACCCAACGTAATAACAAAGTGAACCAATAAGAAAGTTATACCTGAATGAAAACAGATAGCATCGAGCAAAAAACATCCGAATGGTTAGAAATATAAACTTACCTTGATCTGGAAAACCTTGAGACCATTCATCCAAGCCACAAACCGTGACAGCGTGGTTTTCCCCGAACCCGACACTCCGATAAGCAACAGATGGCCTTGCGGTTGCCGGAATATCCGGTCGATACGCAGGACATTGTCCAAGACTTCGTTAAACAGAACAAGCGGCACGTCCAATTCTTCTTCATAAAACACCTAAAAAATACGTACGATTTTTACGAAAAGTCTATGAACTTTTATTGGCGTTGCACTTTCTAGTCAATGACTGCAGATTTTAAAACGTCGCTATGGAAAAAATACCACCATTCCGAACTAATTCACAAACCTGAACATATAAAGAGTGAGATAATCGTAAATACAACATAAAAATTTGCTTTCACTGCAGTTCGTGAGAATGGACGAACCACTCGTACCTTAAGTCTGGCTTTGGTGAAATCTCGAAGCTCTTCCTGGTCTACAGGAACGTAATCTTTGCTCAACCAGTTGCTGTACAAAATGGGCCTGAAAAACGCAAAACACAATGCATTACTGCTTGACAAAAAATTTCCATAACATCGCGTTTTTTGTTTTCTCTGTGTTTTCCATCCAAAGTGAACTAAAAAACTGTTGATCATCGCAATCACCTCCTCAGCGCTCGCTCTTTGACAATGTTCGGGAAATGCTTCATGGCTATGACGTCGATGTTCTCTTCGGTCCACATCCGTTCTTCGTCGTAAACCAATCGATCCTGGAATGAAAGGAATGATCAGACTGCCCTGGCAAAACTTTGATGACTCCTGCATCGATCACGAATGGGTTTGCAGGAATACTCACTTGGCAACAAGGCCAAATACATGCAGCAACCCAAAAGGGTTAAGTGGAGTCGGAGCAAATTTGAGGATAAATTTTATTCAGAAGGGCGCTCCCTTGTACCGATGAGAATGCTTTAATCAAAACATTTTCTTTTTTGGTGAACTTTTCTTGAAGTCAAAATAACTAAGAAGACTGTATAGATTTTTGCAATAAAACAGCAGATAGCAGTTTTGCACAATTTATTGCTTAGGATGCTATGCAAATAAGACAAAAGTTTCACTTTAAGGGAAAAAATGAATGCTGGAGCAGTTCTTTCACCGAATTTCATACGCGGCGTTCAGATTATAAAAAAAGACATAACAAACAAACAAACAAACAAACCTTAAACAAGCGGAGAGCTTCGTGCGCCCAAATCCGCACTAAGCCTTCCACAGCCAAAGTTTCCAGGTGTCGCAGAGCTTCGCAGATGCCTCGAACCCAGCGCGACATTTCCCGGGGCGAATAAATGTAGTGCGGTTGCATGTCCTACAAAAAATCTAAGTTATGGGAACAAGTCACATCTGTTGACGACTGCGAAAAATACTAGTGAACGAACCTGAGTGAAGCGCTCCTGGGACATGGTGTAAAACTCCACCATAGCGTTGGTGAGCGGGTCAGCGAAAGGCCGCAGGGACGGGACCATTCGAAGCATGGCCCGATTAAACGTGCCATAGATTTGCTTGAGAGACGCCGGGCCGGGATGGTCAACGTAGATGACCGGGACGTGCCGGAGGAACCTGGAAAAAACTCGTGATGTTCGTCTCTTGTTGAACACAGAAAGGAGTGCTTTGAGTTCTGTGTTCATTTGCTCGTTTCTCCATTTCCTTCAGTGGAAACAAGCATACCTGTGCGTGAGGGGCTTTCTTCCCGGGTCCGTGGGCGGATTGCACGCACCCACAAACTGCACCCGTTCCAATCGAATCCAGACGCGGTCTGAGGTCCTGTAAAATCCGCCGTGCTCGACCATTTGCCGAATGAACGAGATGACGCGTTGGGTGCCGTATCGGTCCATGTCGGGGAGGTTGATTTCGTCACAGAAGAGCACAAGCCATTTGTTGAGCTGAATGGGCGCCAGCACAGTGCCCTTCGGTGTCCACCTGCGACAAGTTGAAAAGTAAGAGCATGCGAGTTACGGCGCAGTTGATTACACTCTTGATAAGAGCCTATTTTGCGGATAAGCACGTTCGCATATTTCGGGCCGGAACCTCAGATAGCAAATTTTGCGTAAAGTAATTTGCATATTTTGTGGAAACGCGGAAAGCACCCTAGATTTTCGCGACCATACAGATGAGGGTGCTTCTTTTTTCTGCAGCTCAAAAACCAATGTTAACATCGCTTTAATCACACGCCAGGAGCATTAAAAACTATTTCGCTTGAACACAGCTGCTGTGCAAGTCAAACTCAATGGACAGATCGCTGCGCGTACTTGTATTCGCAATAGTGATCGAAGGTCTTCAGCAAAAGTTCGGGTGTGGTGGCGCTGGAGAAGTTCAAGCCGACCACTTCCATCTCAGGTAAGGCACGCAGGGCGGAAAACAGTGTCATGGTTTTGCCGGAACCTGGGTAAGAAAAGTGAAAACGACGTCGCAGCAGCAACTGGAAATATCAAGCCGCGGAAAAGCATTAGCCATCACAAAAATAGAAACACCATAACAACGGTGGCAGTAATAGGCGCTTGGTGCTTGTGTGGCTTAGTTGGAATTATTCGAAACGCCCCTCCAACACAGCTTCCTATCCTGTTGGTTTCACAGTTGCTTGACTGCATATCAATCTTAATGATCTTTCACACATCGACAATTTTACAACAGTCATAGCCATAATCATGACAGCAATCATTATCACCATGGCAACCATAATCCTCTTTCGTATTTCGAAATATTTCCCAACACCAACATTTCGATCACAAGCTACTCAGGACTTTTCAACTATCTGCGACACATAAATGCTACATACAAATTTTTTCATCTTGTTTGAAACAGATTAAAAAATATGCAGTTGTACCTGGCGGACCGCAGAGCACCATGGGTTTGTGTTCTGCTAGCCACGTGTACAGAAGAGCCTCGTGACGAACAGTATCCAAAGTTGGCACCACAACATCCGGCGAGGCGACTTTGTGAGTTTCAACTTCGATTTTGGGAACTTTATTCACCCAAGGCACCCACTCGCCGCTCATTGATACCTGGGTAAAAACAGGGTGAAGAGACTCGTAATAATGCTGAAATGTAAACGCGTGGGAGAGGACTGAAGCAGATATTACTGCTGCCAAGACCTAGCTAAAAATCTGATTACTTACCAGTCAAAATCCCACATAGAGCCCAAAAAAGTTTCAAAGTCACACGAAGCTTGCTGTTTGGTTATTTCGATTTCGATTACGTTGCACTTTGCCAATTCTAATCTTTACCTCAAAGTCGATCATCTCGGTATTGTGCTGAGCAGGCATCGTGATGTTGCTTGACCTGTGTATGAACTGACCCAGCTCCTCCCTGATTTTCAGCTTGCCGTCGCCCGAGAAACACCATAGCATAGAATAGAGCATGTACTTTTGCAAGTATTTCTCCATGGTGTTCGACTGCAATGAACAGGAAGAGGATTAAGGAGCTCCGTGCGGATTTCCGCCAAATGTCCAAGAACATTACATCGTATTCCGAAGTGTTCAGCGCAACCAACTAGTCAGAGTCACAAATAACGAAATCATTTTCAGACGCCGTAGAGCAATTATCATTAACCACGACATAACTTTCTCGCTGAAGGTAAGAAGGTAGGTAACAAGGTAAAACTGAAGGTGCAATGAGGCACAGCCACCGACCACAACTTGTCAAGCACATACGGACCTTCATCGGGAAGTCAGGATGTGTTTGGTTATACTGATGCACGTTGCGCACGCCTTGGCTGATCATCGAGAAAAGGGAACTCAGAGCTCGAAGTCGCGTGAAATCCATCACGTGATCCTGCAAGTGCGCGAACATCACCATTTTAAAACACGCACGAAATTCTTGAATCAAGCACCTGGCTATCCGCAAGCGTACGTTTTTACAAAGCAACATGTTTATCCGTGTCCTTTACACACTACGAAGAAGCAAAGCACTGCCGAACGAGCGGATAGTTGTAAATTTCGCTGGAGACGACTTGTTTCCACTAGGGGAAGAGGGAAAAATCGACCTTTCATCCGGCAAAGCACAAATAAAACCATCTCAAATCTAAGTGTACAGCGTGAATAAAACAAGCACTGCAAAATGTATGCATGTATGGAATGAAGCCTGTGCTACATTTGCCACCGTTTTCGATCAGCTCAATAGGCTGACACGGGTTGACGGCCTGAAACGCGAAATCGAAACCCCTGCATCATTGATGCCATATAAATAAGTCACCGCGACCTACACTCGAACAACTGCTGGCCTCACCTGCTTCTCAGCAAAATTGAGCGCGTTAACGATGAGACCATCCGAAGTAAAGAAGGGCTGCAAAATGTCGCATGCGTCGTGCTGCACTTTCATGCTCGGCGACAACGTTTTTTCTTCTGCATGAAGTAAAACAAAACTTAGTAACAGGATATGCAGTTTTAGGTGACAACTATAAAATATGTTGTCGTTTTTCTTCAACAGAAGCCTCAACAAAAAGCACGCAAGTAATTTGATTCCATCAAATGTTCGCATCCAGTACAGATTCCTGTACCTGGCTTGGCCATTACCGTACACGTGTCAGAGTGAGTTCACGCTCCAGTTAAACATCACCGCGACCATGAACAGACCTGTTGGGGCTGGGGCGACTTGGAACATGCTGCCCGCTGCTGTCAACTCTTCTTCAGCATCGTCGAGAGGAATGTGACGCAGTTTTGTCAGGTAGTTTGTGAACAGCATGTCAGTGCTGACGACATCATCAGAAAACCAAAGCATGCCGCACCGTGACACGGTGGCAAGGGTCGCGTATTTCAAATCCTGTCAAATAAAAGCAGGCGCTCTTACAAATAAATTTCGACTTGCCTCGATCATATGTCAGGATTGAATCGACCGAACAGCAACACACACACCTGCACTTCAAACATGACGCGCACACACGAGGGAAGAGCCAGTCTTTCGCCATTGGGCAGAGTCAGCAGCTGAGTATCGTCCAAAACCGAGTTCAGGTTCTCCACCCAGTTCGGGTCAACGTCGCCGTCAAAAATCACCCAGTGACGTCGACCGAGCTCGCCTCTGACGTTGTCAATGATGTGACGCAGAATGGTGGTGAAGAGACCGTCCGTCCATTCGCGAGTGTTTGGATCGAGTGTGCCGTACAAGTGTTCCTGCATTCAGGGGCGCGAAGGTAAAAGTTGCGGCAAACGAACGAAGACACTGTTTAAAGAGTCGTCTATTGACAATATCACTGACGAAATTAAGACGACATATTCGTTCAAATGCATTCATGGATGAGGGGTGACAGTTTTTAGGACTAGCTTTGAACATCCGTAACATGCCACCGTTACAGTTTTTGTTAAACTATCTCAGAGACACGATAGACTTTTCCCAACCACTCAGCATAGCCTTTAAGTTAGTTGACAACCAAAAGCAACGGGAGTGCTCAGCATGGCCTGTAGAACAGAAGATTTTCGGTTTCGCAACCAATGGATTTGCGCTCTTGTTTGGGAAAAAACAGCCTCGTAGTTTATCAATCGCACGACAAAACCTCATCAACACGACCGCATTACCGCAGACTTGTGTAGTAGCAAACACTATTAAATTTAATCAATGTCAGTTTTTTGTCTTATTTTCATGTACACAAATAGTGAAACTTCCAAGAGCATGGAACATCAAAGAAGTTAACGTAATATTTTTCAACATACCAAGAGCCAATGAAATAAATGTGGATAACAACATCGAGCGAATCCAACGGCTACGACACACCAACGTCGTCACAATACCTTGCTAATTGCTTTCGGGTCGATGGTGTATGAAACGCCTTCGATTCCTTCGACACGTTCCAGAGCTTTGAGTAGAACTCTCCAAGCTGACGACTTGCCCGAGCCGCTCGGACCCACCATCATCAGTCCGTGGTTGATCAGCGACACCTGATACAACTGGATCACCTTATCGACCCATGCACTTCCTGCAAATGAAACAGATGCGTTTCACACTTCACCGATGAGCAGTTAAACAGGAGTTCGTCTGTGGCTAGCGCGTACATTATCAAGTACACCGGAATATCAATCACAGCACAACCAACACGGGAAGTCAATACAGAAGCTGTAGAGCAATTTTTTCCAGGAATGAGGTCAATGTATGTATTGCTGGCGAAAGACTGGGGGCACTGAGTTAGCGGCAATGTTCGTGCGAACCAAGGTAACTTCGCACTGAACGCTTGGCAACATAACGTGGTCGTCTGGGCCTGCTTGATTTGAGAGCACGGCTGGAAATGACTGCGTCATCGTTTGTTTATGTCAGGAGAAAATAAAAACACGGAATCAGTCAACAAGAACAGAACGACAGTTCTTTTGTAAAAAATTCACAATCAAGGCAATAACGATGGCAAAGGAATATTAATGACAGATTCATGCGTCCTGATTTTAAAGAAGAAACAAACTCCACAGAAGTAATGGTTACCTGGCTCTCCATTCTCGCCATAGACGAGATGCATTTCCCTGCAAACTTTTTTTATCTCTTCGCGCAGTCTGGTCATCTTGCCTGGCTGGTACGGGACGTTTGGGAATACGTCGTTGAGCAAGCTGTGCAGCAACGGTATGTCCTCCGCTACCAGCTTCGGAAGCATTGTCTCCATGATGCTCTGAAATGAATAAATGCAACACATACAGGTCAACGGGGAAATAAAAGCATTGGCGCGTTTAAAGAGGCGCAAGAGTGATGTAAAATATGCACCTAAATTTAAGACAGGTTCACATCGGATAGCTAGGTCAGCCAACGAGACAGTCGGTACGTTTAACAGATCTTCAGAACCAGTGTATCGTCTACTTTAATAACAAGCACGTTTAGGTTCTGGAAGGTCAACATTGCGCACTACGAGGAGGTTTAACTAGCAGGGCGGTCAGCCGATTCATTCCACCATGACAGGAACTTAACAGGAAAGAGGCTGCGCTACGATGAAAGACAATTCTCGTGTACGGTAAATCCCCCGAGCGAGGAGTGAAGTGCGGTGCTTGTGTAGGGCTGCATTTGGATCAGTCCGAAAGGTTTTGCTCAGACGAGAGTTGGGACTCGTTCCAAAGGCTTTCGCCTTTTAGAGAGAAAAGTTTTCTCACATCAGAAAGAAGAGTGGATCATTTGCAGAAAAAAAGTTTCGCTTAACGCGAAGAAAATATCTCGAGACACAGAAACTATGTTCTTCTCAAAACAGGGAAACAGTTTCACCCAGCGCACAACTTCCCTCTGACTAAAGATAAAGGTCTCCACCACACACCACTGAACGTTCAATATGTACCATCGCACTCACGGAAACCTCACCTGAATCAAAATTTCCTGCTCCGGCAGGTTCTCGGCGATCTGCGCCTCGTCGACCGCTTCGCCGCGATCTCTCTTCATCTGCTTGATGGCCTGGATCCGGTCGCGCTTCACATTGCCGGCTGACACCAGGACGTACTTGAGAGCTCGCAGACCGAACTCGTAGTGAGACTGGCTGCTGAGCTGCTCGCTGCACAGCTTGAACAAAGGGACGACCTTGCTGGCCAATTTCTCGGCCGTGCGGAAACCCTGCAAAGATCAAACCCTGCCTTGAAAACGTGAGAATCAACACGGCGAAGTAAAATTTCGTGACACATCGTCTTATGAACGATTGAAATCAAAAGTTCCTGCTTGTTTCAACAGAGCCACAAAAACGTAATTTCGTTTACCGCCGTTTTCAGCTAATGATGTGCAGTGTATCTCTACGAATAATTTGTCCTTTGGAAATTCAGATCAATGGTTTTGTTGTTTCTCACTTACATGGTTCATACGTGTTTTTTAAGGGGCAATTCCAAAACAACTATAAGGACAGCAAGATGGATTTTAACCGATAACTTGTCAACCAGCACATGTTGTTGCATCGCTTTGGCAGCAAAGTCCATGCGATGCTCGCATATCCTGTGATACATTAATCGCTGCGTTTGTTCGCAAAATAATAACGGAAGTTTACTCGCCAAGGTATTGCCTTCCTCACCTGCGAGTAAAGCATGACTTGAGCGATCAGCTGTCGGTCGGGCTTCGTCATAGCAAGACTCCTGAACAGTTTCTTCAGATTATCGGGAAGATTCGACCTGCCCGCGTATCCAGGATTCATCGTGATGAAGATGGCCATCTCAGGGCTGACTTTCACCTGAAGAAACGAAAGTTCTTCGCGGTTAAGAGAATCACGAGGTCACCTGCAACAGAATGGAGCCATTGACTTTCAGACCTGTTTGCCGAGCAGCTCAGCTTTGACCGGTTTGTTCGGATCTCTGTTCGGATCCGAATGCATGCGCAGAGCCTCCTGTATGTGCTGGATCTGTTGTGAGACAGCGGACAACATGCGCTCCTCCAGTCGGTTGAACTCGTCGAAACACCCCCAGGCGCCGACCTGGCAGAGCCCGACGAAGATCCTCCCCATCGCCTGCAACGTGCAGATGTAAGCGAAAGTGGTGACGCAAGCAAACTCTGCATGCACAAGCTTGCGACGCAAGGCGAACAGCAATTTTCCGAAAAAAAAAAACAATTCCTTAAAATTGCCGCGAACTGGGATCACGCAACAAACGGCTTTGCTTAAAACAACCGACCGTCAAATACTGTGTTGAACATTTGAAAACCCAGAAAGTTATTTACAAAGAAACTACTTCAGCATGCTATGCGAGGCGTTAACTTATCTAAACTACGTATAGTCATACACCTTTAAAGCTCCGTTCGGACGAAATCAGGAAAAAATAAAATAGCAAAAAGGAATATGAGCGCTTTTCCCGAATATGTTGCTGCAAATGTTACCTGAAAATCGAAGTTTTCGTCGCAGTTGAAAACCAGAACAAATCTTCCGAGCTGATTGCCAAGCGCTTTCACTGTTTCCGTTTTTCCAGTACCCGCGGGACCGAAAGGGGAACCACCCAGTCGAGCTTCCAGTGCTTGAGTCATCGTCAGGTAGCATCTGTGGGAGGTAGCTTGTTGACTTATACTGCTTGCTTGGAAGTAGAATAAGACACTCAACAGCACATCGTTTGTTTTTTTTACAGCAACCAATGGCCGAAGTACCAAAACCTACAGGCTGCTTACAATGTGAGCAAATAAATGTTACATTATTGCACAATCGCGACCATCATAGTCTTCATGGCTGCAGTACTGTACAACTAGATGAAGATCTAACGATTAAAACTAGGAATGAGCACCATGCACAACCATCTTGAGTGAAAAACCTTTCTATGAAAATCTGCTCTTACTTGGTCCGAACGGAGTCTGCATTACAACACTTCAAACTGGGGGGAGCAGGCGTACACAAACTGTTGCTAATACAGTTCAACAGCGTTACCATGTCAACGGCGGACCAGCATCGACCGCGTAGATCAAATGCACATGGCAAATGCATGCCGACCTGTCAGTGAGTGGAGTTTGCACCAATTTGTCTTGCACTCCAAGATACTCAAACCCGTATTGGAATGTAGCGTTTGCCATGTGTATGGACAGCTGCTGCAACACGTCAGTCTGGCGAGGGTTGTAATAGAAGCGCATTTGCATGAGCCACGTGAAGTCCTGAGGGCTATTAATCTTTTCCTGAAATTGCAATGAAAAAAGTTGCCGTTCCACAGCCTCACCAACCTCAATGAATGAAAACTTGAAAACTGGGACATCCTGGCACTGCCAGTGCATTTGTTTTAGTTGATCAAACAAACCGTTGCGATGCCTTTCGATTTAGCATAAAACGAGATGTCAGCAGTTTGTTTGGCAATGCTTTACGACCAGGATTCGGTTATTATCATGGTGACGTTCACAAATGGCAACATGTCGTATCTCGAAAGCTTTCAGGAAAAAGGTTTGTGCGAATTGTCGCACAAGTTGTATCAAAATATTACAGAATTACTGTTGAACCACGCTTAAGCTGCACGTTATTGCCGCACAGGTTTGGACTCAAGCTTTTGTCATTCAGCGCCCTTCCAACACCGAACATATAAACAAAAACAACACCGAACATATAAACAAAAACAACACCGAACATATAAACAAAAACAACACCGAACATATAAACAAAAACAACACCGAACACCGTCTCGACAAAAGTTTGCATTCTAAAATTTTATCGGCAAGTATTCCGTGAGATAATCGAAACTATACTATGACAAAACCGTCAATGACGCTGTTAAGAAAGCAATTTTGTCCTAGTTGAGCTTTCACACATTCGATCAACCCACCAAAAAAACACAAGTATTACTTGCAGCAAAGCACTTTTATCACAGAAACCGCTAAAACGGTTTGAGTAAAAAAGAACAAAGTGCAAACCTTGATTAGCAGCCTGGTGGTGTCGCGCTGATGCACTAACTCTGTGATAAGATGTTCGAGTTTCTTTCTCCGCACCGGAGGTTGCTCGTGCAGCACAGAGTCGGCCAACACGTTCAAAGTGTCCTCGACCTGGCGAAGGACGCCTGCAAAGGAGGAAAAACTTCTTTCAGAGAGCCGAATATTTGGTTTTTCGCGACGCACGTCACGTGACAAGCTGCGGGCGTCGATGCAAGCTAAGCAAAGAACTCAGCGTGAATCGTGGTGAGTATACAGCAAGTTTTCCATTCGAGTGAGAGCGACAGATCGTTTAACGAAAACCACTGGTCACCGCATATTGACGCAGATCATACCAATCTCAGTTCTCTTAAACCAAGTTTGAGCGGTATTCACATCAGCAGCCCAACCCACCTTCCAACGCAGCAGTGCCTTGAGTGACGCGATCCTGTGCAGACTGCAACGCTTTCTCGACACTTTCCGACCACGATATCTGGGCCGACAGTATCACGATCTGAGCTTGGTAGTTGTCCATCCAATCCATGTACTTCATCCTGTCCACGGCTTCCTCCCTAAACATTAGAATCGGTCGAATTCAAAACAGTTTACTTGGAATTGCTGACATCAAAAACGAAGAGGACCAAGAGCTACTACACATAATACGCCTGCACCGATAGTAGATGATCATTTGCACAGCAGCCTTAAGCCGCACAGATTCTTTCATACACCTTCCTTCGACAACAACTACAGCTAAACCTGCTAAGTGAGTGACAATACGCTGAACAAAAATTTCAGTCTCTTACTTGAATGAATTGACATCAGTGACTGACGACGCGAGCAGCTTGGCCAGGGTTTGTTTCATTTCGCTTTCCACCAAAGTCAGCCACTCGTTGATCTTTGGATTTTTGGCAATCGACACTGGAGTTTTGTAGACAACCTGTACAGAACGAATGATCTTGTGTTGTGCAAATAAAAAAATACGAGTCCGATGGCCAATTTCAGCTGTATTAAGAATTTTACTGCGTACTGTAACATCGCATCGAGATTATATACACCAGCACGTATCTTTAAAAAATGTCTGTTTTTGGGCAGTTCCTCCATGATAATGCTTAAATGTTGTTGGTTACATGTAGTTCGGTCTGTTCACTTCACATGAGGTAGGTAACACTGCCCCAACAACGCAACTATACACTCACTTCTTCCGCTTCCTTTGACGATATTCCACTCACAACTGAGTCCTCGTGTTCCAGTGAGAGGGCAGTGATTCCAGCGAACATCTTCTTAAAGTGTTTCTGCAACTTGGCGATATTCTTGCTGTTTCCAATGATCTCCAGCAAGTCTTCGTCACCGACGAAATAGAACCTTAGAGATAAACACTCGACTGTGTTCACAATGACTTACCCACGCGCGCTCATTCTCGAATGTTCAACGCAGCAAAGGACGAAGAAACACATAGTAACGGTGCCGTTGCTAAGCGCCAAGAGAATATCGTCGAAGTCACGACTCATTTGCAAGGATTGCGAAGTGCTCAACTTTGAGTGACCTTGTGCTGTTTCGTTGCAAATATGCTTTTGCTTTTTCAAATCAACCAGGCGGGCAAATTTGTATACGTTATTTTTTGCAAGAACTTTCGTCTGCCAAAATTATATAGTTCCTTAAATCTGAGCTATTGCTTAGTTGAGAGACATTCGACTACTGTCTATAACATTAATAACACACAATTTTTAAGAATAAAAGGTTCTGTGAGTGCTTGCAGCAGTGGAAAAGACATTAGAACAAACGTGTCTGCTCAAATGCTTCAAAACATGTCGTCGTTTCGTACGAGTAATGATACCCAGCATAGTTTAAATGCGTTCGAGCTTCTTTCATCACAGTACTGCTTCAGTTTTCGCAAAATAAGTTTTTGAAATGAGCATAGAACAGTGGTTACCAAACTTTTTCTCATCACGTACCATTTGTGGGACCCATACTGTCACTACGTACCACCTTGCTACAGGAAAGCTCAATCTACCAAATATCATTCGATTAAAAGTTTGGAAAACAAGGAATTGACACAAATGTGACTTGAAAATAATGGCTGTGAGAAATTACAATGGCTATTTTTGAAAAAACAACATGGGAAATACACAAAAAAACAGGAATTAATTACAGTAACAGAACCCGAGAAGTAAAAATAATAGCTATGAATATATTTTTGTAAAGATAAACAGAAAGTAGTAGACCTATTCGCGTACCACCTTGAAGGCCTTCGCGTACCACTAGT
>JGI24159J19872_10000010_pt1 | contig 73304 bp, 51 predicted proteins | sample Ectturendosymbi4_FD_19872 | JGI IMG/M metagenome (IMG submission 19872) | reverse complement strand
TTCACACACAGGATTCTTTTGTTGCTCTACCTTTATCAGAAATAAGCGTGACTAAAAATTACTGCTGTTGCTGATGATGATGAAAGGCAATTTTTGTTCGGTGGTTGTTCACAACCAGACCTGTTCTTGCCTTCGACAAGAAACCTTAGTGTTTTCATTCAAAAGCACACATTTTGTATTATTTCAATGTCAAGCTCCGTTTGCAGTGATCTTTAAAAGTATCAACGGAAATAAAAACTAATTTTGAAATGCAAACGCGGGAATAACTCAGTTTTTCACAAAGTTTTACGCTATCTTTGCAGATGGAAAGACTGAACGCACCAACGTTTGCTGCAGCTTTCAACGCCTTCGCTTTTCAACAACACTCTATCCCAAACGTAAATGACGAGGCCAACTTTAAGCATGGAGCGACACCTTCGTGCTATCCTGCGAACAGAACTGACGACTCAAGCAAATAACTTCAAACGCTCTTTTGCGTGCTGGCGTTGAGGTGATATCCCGTGTTTTGCAAGAACCACCCAACAAACATGAAACTTGTTGAATGGTTGATAGTTCACTGGCGATAAGGGAGGTTATATATTTACATTAGACTGCCAAAGAAAAGTATGATGAGACTGCCAAAGAAAAAAGTATGATGCAGATCATACTGATTTGTTTCAGAGCTTTGAAAAGCTAAAGAAACGTTACCATTCAAAGTCTTGTATCCGTTTTTCAAAGGTTTATAGCAAAGTTTGCCCAGTTTGGGAAGACGACAAGATTCTTCTCGATTGCGTAACAAGTTTAGTTATGATAAATAGCATTTGTTATTACAGGAGCATGTGAAAATGTATTGCATTCCCAGCTATTTGACACAGCAACAACTTTCAAGCCGGCTGTCCTAATTTTAGTCATACTGTTTTACTCCCTTCGGTGCTGAGGAAATAGTTTTGCTTTTGTTCCAGTCGTTGTTGTTCAGTTGTAGAAAACTACACGGTTTTTAGTCACTGCTTGTTGCCTTCTTTTTCATGAGAAGTGTGCTTTGCCGTAAGATCCGCTGGAATGTTACTTTGACAACTATTTTCACTGAGAAAAACTTTGGACATGTTAATTTATGTGTACCGTTCCGCTTGTAGGAGTTTTTACCGATTCAGGTTTTGCAAGCCTGTTACGAAAACAAACAGTTTTTCTTTGAATCTAATTGTAATGCCACGACGTTTTCCAGCATGCCGCTTTCACTACTTGTTTCGAAACCAGAAATCACAAGTTCTTGCCACTGATAATAATGTCAGATCTACTTCAGCAAAGGCGATCGTCGTGCAGAAATTGAGAGGAATGAACCACGAATGAAACTGACCACATACAAGTGGAGCTTTTGCAGCTCAGAAGTCAAGAAATTCGACAGTGAATTGTTGATCTTCTGGCAAAGTTTTTTCTAATCGAATCCTCTATTTGAACATGAGCAGACATACATATCAGTTATCAATGCAATAACTGTAAGATCATTCTAACCGTAGTAACGTCAGCTGCAATTCGTTCTGCCGAAGCTAACAAAACGATCCAGTGCCAACAATACCTTCAAAAACATTCCATATGTAGGTTATCCTGCCATTTCTACTGCAGCATAATAACGATTGCAGATATACGTAATCTGACTGTGCCGCCTGTTTCCAATTGTTGCCTAAAATTTCTTAATATTTTATGGTGCCTATACAAGACGTAAAATCCAGGTTTTGTTTCGTATGTGTGAACCTGGTGATTGCGTATATGCTTATTAGCGCCAGCGATTTCTTGCAAACTGTAGTCAAGCAGGAATACGCTTTTCATTTGCTCTTCCGCTGTTCCCGTAAACGTAATATTACAGCGTGTTATACTCCAGCGTTTCATGACAGAAGTAGTTACTTTGACGATGTTCAATCGTGCAAATGCTAATCTGCAGTGCAGGTAGAAGCCTCAATTTTTCTGCCATCAAGTGGTGACTTAACAGTTTGTAAAAAATGCGTTTGTTTTTATTCACTGTATATTGTTACTGTGAATCAAACACTACTACCTCTTAATGATGAACGTGAGCAAGGTTTTTGTCATTACATGCTTTTTTCCCTGGTCGTAATAAACAAATTTAAACAGATTTTGCTTTCACCTCAACTTGAACAGCGTTCCAGTTACGAGCATTGTCAAGGTGTGCTGAGTGGTCAAATATTCACCATGGTCAAATATTCGCAGTGTTTCTATTTGGGATGGTTGAAATGCTTCTGGTAGTCACCAGAAAGCTCAGGTGTTAACGTCAACAGCCGTATTGTGTTTTTCAAAACTGCATCAATTGTTCTGATCTGCACCTGAAAGCGCACGTGACTGGAAAATACGACATGCGTCGCAATTTTGTACGTCTTCACTTCACCATGGTCAGATTCGAAAAGCGCAAAGGAGTAACTTAAATTGTTTTTGAGGAAATACATGCTCGGAAAGTGTTGCGTGATAACTGCAAAAAAATCTTTAACTTTGTACAAGTTGCAGACTTTCATGCAACCTACCTGACAAAATGTTCTTGTTTCGACGGAAAAAGTCAGTTAATCTAAATGAAGAAGCGGGCTTGTCCATGGGAATGAGATTTGTCCCATTAAAAGAAATTATATTCTCAAGTTGAATGCCGTTATTATATGCTCAAATCACAGTAAGTACTTCACGTTGAGACTCAGCGCCATGGCTGAGTGATTTGAGGCCCAAAAATAAGGTTGTTGGGTCATTTTTTAGTGACACTAAAGAAAGGTCGCTTAGTTTTTATTGGACCCCCTTAGCCCATGAAAATATTGGGGCGTTTTAGACACGGCTCTGAGGAAGCGAGATATTCCATGTACAAAATGTTGCACTGTACTTCGCATCGCACGCGATATGGCATAGCAGTTATTATTACGGTCATTTAAAGTCATATTTTTTGGGCTACAGGAAGCTATGAAAAAAATTTTTGAAACAAAAGTTGCACCCCTAGGACGTCTGTAACAAAGGTTATAAAGCCATAAAAAGTGATATTTTCCATTTTAGGTCATAAAGTCGTATTTTCAACCTAATTTGATAAGGAAACCATTGAAACAAACTCAAAATATGAGGTGAAACTTCTGTATTGCTAGGTCTGAGCTGCAACCTGCAAATCGAACCAACTTGCGCACCATGAGAATGTTGGCAAAGGCGTAAGTGAACAATATTATTTGAATGAAATATAGTGTAATTCACTGCCCATGGGCGTCGGATGAGAAGAAATGAGGGCCAAGCCCCCTTGAAATTTGTCGTTTTTCTATTAAATATTTAGCAAAAAGGTCGTTTTATTAGTTTTAAGTGGGTAAATGAAATTTTGCCCCTTTTACCCCCCCCCTGGAAAAATATTTTGACTACGCTTGAAAACATCCACGTTTGACCTCCCTGGAAAAAGTTCTTCCGACGGCCATGGGACTACCTAAAAATCCATGTTCTTGCTGCTCCAAAGAAATAAACCAATGTACATGCATGTTTTCAAATAATTGCTACAAACAAATCACATATTTTTCTCACATTTTGAGCTGTTCATTTTGCAGGGCTTCAACAAGCCATGGGGCTACCATCTCTTGTTCCTAATTTCATTGATAATCTTTCTTTGCACAGTAGTTGTATGTTCCAGCTCAGACATTCTTTGGTCAAATAAAGTCATATTTTATGAAAAATCAAGTCATATTATCAAAATTTTAGGTCATAAAAATTGGTCCTACCCATTACTTTGGGACAGAAAAAATGTCCCGTAGACATGCATGTGAAAAATGCCAAACCGAATGCACGAGAATATATAAATTCGCTTTTTGCTCAACACTGAAAGACAATACGGGAGATTAACAAACACATCCTACATCAAATCAGTTGTTTGTGAAGCACGTTTTGCACCGCAGCGTGATGGAACTTTTCTTCCGAGGCAAACATTTCCTTATTCATAAACTGATCGGCTATGTTTGTGACGTAATACGAAGATATTTCAAGTAGGATGAGCTAATGCACATGATGTCAGGTAAGACTTGTACTGCGTCTTTCTTAATGTACAAGTAGTCCAGCGAACTCGCAGGAAGCAAGGAGCACTTGTTGGTCGATGTTCTAAACCACTGCGTTGACCTCATAGGTGTAGCCAGGGGCGGTCATGCCCCCCCAATTTTTTAGAAAATATAGTCATTTTGTGCATTGAGAGGCGTTTTTCCAAACAAAATAGTGTTATTCGCCTAAAATCAAACATTTTGGTCCTCCCCAAATTTTGTTGCCCCCCCAAAATTTCTGGGCTGGCTACACCACTGGTCGACCCCACTATCTGAGAAGTGCATAACTTGGAGAACAAACAAATCCTTCACGAACGTATTATGAAACTAAACCTATTTTGTACTTGGGCTCTTTTTCAATTCGTCAGGATTAGCGCCGTTTACAGTGCATGCAATACCCAAAAAAGGTCCTCTTCGACCCTTTCAATCCTAACGTTTGTCTTTGTCTCATACTGTGTCCATTTGAAGATACTCTGGAATATCCCAAATCTGCCCCAAACAGTGTTTCCTCCAAAAAAAATTATACACTGAGCAAATGTTAGCAGAATTCTAGATGAATTACAAACTTCATGAATTATTAAAATAAGTACAAAATCTTCACAAAAAAACGAACAAAGTGCACGTTTAATGCAAATAGCTTCTTGCTTTACCAAGATTTATACACTTTGTCCAGGTTCATTGCTGAATTTTGGTAGGTATTTATTCATTAATGATATTTACGTTCAATTCGAAATGTCTTGCAAAAGCGCGAGTATGAAATTCACTGTGCAAATGACCTGGTGGTCCTACTCATTTGCGCAACTGAGAAAGAACACCAGCCGAAGGGGTACATGTGCCGCTTTATGGTCCTTTAAACGATACGTAGTGCATTGAATTGAATGCATTGGAGCAGGTACTGAGTAATTTTGCTCAGGTGAAGGCCAAGACGCGTGGATGCCGAAACACTGTGTAGGTTTGGCAATCCATTACTGTGCATAACTACCGAACAGTTACAAGCCAAAAGAGCAATCGCAAGCACCGCCTCCCTCATTTTACCAGATGTGCATCTCATTTTCGGCTGCTGCACTCTCGTAACGACTTTAGTCAGGAATGAAGACTTACTAACTTTGCAANCATGTATTGTTCCCAGCTTGCTTTCAAAACATCACCACTTATTTGAATTAAAATCACAAAAGTTTGCATTAAAAAGAGGTTAAAAAAAGTTATTTGAATTTGTGAATAAATGCTGCATCTTCAAATTCCACGGTACACCCTGTCGTGCTACTAAGTGTAATCTTTGACACGAGCCGATGCAGGATGCTGGATTTTCACAGCGCCATCTTGTTTCCTGAACTTGCACTTAGTTCATCACCTACAGATTTGGAAAGCTCTGCAGGTGTGACTGTGGTTTTGCAATACAAAAATAAATAATTACTTGAAGATCAACAAAACTGTGACTTGAATCTTCATCTAAAAATCTAACACAGCCAATTATTTCCGCAGCTGTTTATTACGGACGCGCATTTATATGGCGTAGCTTCTTTTTTGAAGATCTCCAGCTATCTTTCCAGGTTATGCGTAAATCTTCCAGGGCGTTACTGTTAATAGATCTCCTACTTTACAGCCGTACATTTCATTCATTTTCTTACCCATTTTTCCTATGGGGAAAGTCGCAAGGTAGTAGCCCTGGGATTCGAACTACCTCACGGTTTTCGCAGTAATAGACGTACAAGAAGTCCTAAAACTGCTCACAAAGATGACGCAAGCGTTTCACGAGTACTAACTGCCTAAATAATAAGTGTGTAAAGCTTTGACAATGCGCTGGCCCTTATATTGCAACTCTGCCGACGACAGATGGCAATAACAGACCCAAAGCAGATATTTGCAGGCAGTGGCGTAGCCAGCCCAAAATTTTGGGGGTGCAAAAATGTTTTGACTTTAGGCGAACAACATTAGTTTTGTTTGGGACACCGCTTCTCAAAGCACAAAATTAGATAGACTAAAAATGTTGACAGGGAATGAACCCCTGGACCCCCTTGTCTACGCCTTTAATTGCAGGTACCGGAATATCTACCGCATTTGAAACATGTCATGATGTCCCTCGACATAGCCAAATTGCCGCATCAGTCTGTATATGCCTATACGCCCAAGGTTGAAACGAGAAAGGCATAAAATTAAACTTATAAGGGATGACGCAAGGTGTTCACACTGGCTATCATTAAAAAACGTACTGATAATTTTGAACTGGTATCTCGAAAACTTTTCGACTGAGATAATTAAGAATCACTAAAATTGTTTTTGCACAAAACTGTCACAGAAGAGCTTGGCAGCTCAGCAAAATCAAGTTATATGATTGCATCACTTTTTAATTGCAGTAAAATAACTCGCAAATAGAAACTGGCAACGTTGCGCAGAGAGCACAAACGGAATGTCAAGTATTTCAACGAAGCTGTCTGCAGTGCAGAGGTTGAAATAAAAAGCCTTATGAGCAGTGAAAATCCCGCTTGTCCAATATCGCCACGCCTCGGGTGTTGGGTGTACGATGAATAACCCGTATCATGAACCAAGGTTCGCGACAGTTATTTTGCAGCTCAAAATTACATCATTCACTGAATGAATGTGCTTGGGACTTATCCAGGTTGCATAAAATCTGACTTGGCAGTACTTTGTGGGAAGAAAATGTACATCGCATGGTGAAGCCTTCCGTTCAGGTAGGTTAAGTCTCAATCAAATAGTCGAAGAAGACGTTTTGCCGTTTTCTGTATTCATTCGCTGTATTCCCGGACGAGCCTTCTTCCATCGTCCATGCCTGCTCCTTGGACTACCAAACGCTTGATTGCTTGAAAAATGCGGCCTTGGTTTCTTGCATCTAATAATAGAAGATTACGATAAGGTCCTACTATATGATGGTTTGTTGAAACGGAATATACATGACGCTTTTGTAATAAGAGAAACAGACACAAGTAGATGTTTTGGGAACAAAGTTCTTAAATTAAAAGCAAAAGACGAAAACCTAAACTCGTGTGTACCATAAGAAAATTGAAAAAAACACGAAAGGCTAAATAATTTCAAATGATAGTTGTTCACTGTATTAGGTTTTTGATCAGTATCTTTCCTAGAATTGCTTCAACGTAATTTCTGCAACACAATCTTTCTATTAATTCTTCCAACCAACTATATTAAGAATATCTGATAAATAGCGAAGGAATGTTAGGCTTTACGTGTACATTTTCGCAGTATAACTTTTGATATCGTTAAGTAATTTGAGTAAGCAAATTAAAACACACTTCACGTTAATTTTTTTGCGATCCTCATTCCCATAAAATATATTGTTGGATTTAACACTCTTACTTAAAGGTCTAAACAAATGACTGTTTTTTCCTAAACTTTTTTAATGTGGAAATTGCAAATTCAAGCCAAAATTTTTGTTTGAAAATATTGTGACGCTTAGTAATCTTGTAGAAAATGCGTGCATTTCTTGTTTCATCGAGATATGGTTTAATCGCCAATACTTTGAAGCGGCCGGTACGATTAAGCCTAATGTACGTACTTCATACATTCTCGCATTTTTTTCAAGGCACGTTTGTTTTCATTTACTTCAAAACTTCGTCCTGAGACACAAACATCTCGATAGGCCTTTTATAAAATCTGCAAAGGGAGCATACTATTTTGCAGACATTTTGTGAACCAAAATGTGGACGCTTTTTAACTGAATTTATAGCAAAGACCAGTCCAACAGCCTTACCTGCAATTTCGCAGTCTTAAAATGAACTTTTCGGCCTCGGTTAATGTCGATGAAGTGCACGGTAAGTGCTGTCTGTGCAAAACATCAGGACGCATTAAACGGTTTAAGCCCTTCACCACACAGCGGCACCGCCACAAGTTCGCAAATTTCATCCGTTCGTTATCGTCAGCCTCGATAAATTCTTTTTCATATTTATCGGAGGTGTCTGAGGCACAGACAGCAGCTGTTTCCGTTTGACCAGCAGGTAGACAGATATTTGGGCCGTTGCAATTGTGATTTACCGGTTCCACGTCTTGATTGGTGCTTTCCTCAACGTAAAATTCGATTAATCGCGTTAGATCTTTCGCAACGACATCAGCACAAGTGTATTCGAAGTTGGCGCGCAGATTGTTTTCATGATCGTTTTCTAACATCCATCCACTTCTTTTCGCCTTGCGCCTTGGCATCATCTTGCGTTCCTCCGGAAGTCGTGGTCTGGCTTGAAAACGCAAAACCAAATTCGTCCAAAAGCAACTACAATCTTACTGTGAACTTGTTTGACTGCACGTAGAAAATAATCTTGAGCACTTATGAGCAAAAAACATGTAAACGACTCCTATTGCATGGTTTTTAGAGATAAATTTTTAAAAAAAATAAGGTTATCTAATTCGATCCCTTAAAACAGTAGTTAATCCACACGCTCATTTGAAGAATTTCAGCATTGAAAAGTGTTACTCTTAAAATTTCTTGATTATTTGAAAAATTGCGTCATCGCCTGCTATTACTCTTGACTTTTCAAAGTTAATTGTTCATTTTTTCCCAAGAGAATGTATACCTCAACCAGGGCCGGATTTACTAATAGGCTATGCAGGTTTATGCTTAGGGTCTAAGATCCAATGTGCCTCCAGCAAACTGTGCTACGCATAGAGTCAGTTAACCGTATATGATCACTTCGATAAATATTCGTCAAAATTATATGTCTTAGTCATTCATGAACTTTATTTTTATTCACCTAATCAGATTCCGTGTCGATAACGCCAGGGTTTTCCAACAAGTTTCCATGAAGCTCAATACGACCGTAGGTCAAGCCGCATGCCGACTATTGTGTTGATATACTCAAAGCATGTTGGTTGCGTCCTGTGTTTGGTAAATCGTTCCGATTTTTACGTCTGAATTAACCAAAAGAACTTGCGGCTGTTCGCATTTGGAAATGCACCTGATCAAAGCATAAGTTCGTACTGCAGACAATATGTGCAGGACTAGCAGCACTATCCCACAATAAAAAACATATTTCCTTTATCTGAGCAATACTGTAGTTTTGTTAGCATTTTATTACGTGAAGCTCGTTTGGTATTTTTAGATGTTTCTTTAACAAAGTCATTCAGAAATCAGATTGCGTGTTTTGCTCGTGTGTGAGAGATTTTTACAGTCGTGGTAAACGAGTCGCGACGTGGTCCTCACGTTGTGCTTTAACGTCTTTAACTCTTTATGCCGCCACACATGTGCAGTGTGTTTGTTTTTTTGAGCACAGATAAAAAACAGATGTGAAGCTTATAAAAAGCGTGGGCGATGCGTTTTGTCAGCCAAATATAGAAACCGTGACGATTTCGGTTGGTTTACCTGGAAAAATTAATAATCCTGTTCCAGCCAGCCAAGAACGATTTCAACAATTGCGTGTCATGGGACGCTTTTGCGTCGAAGGCAGCAACAAGCGCAGTGATCGTGGGCACTTTTGTAATGATTTATAATTTCATATTGACCGGACTTTTAGAGCGTCAATATCGTCATTTTCGCCTTTGCCCAAATTGAATAACCCTTTTCTATTTTTTCCTCCTAACAGTGGGAAAGGGGGCCTCACAAGTGGATTAGCCTAGGGTCTCGAATCAGCTGAATCCGGCCCTGACCTCAACTGAATCAAACAAGGGAATGAAATACCCGATAGTGGTACTGCGGAAGCAGTCCACAAACATTTAGAACAAAGTCCTACTTCAAAAAATAACAAAAATTATTTGCATAACTGAAAACGGCATCATTTTCCCTTGCTACACATATAGCTTTGTTCTAGTATAACATCATACTTTAAAATAAAAAATAATCAATTGTCTTTTCCGCAAACCTTTGCATATTCTTTCTTGTCACTCTTGTTTGCATGTGAAAGACTATGAGCAGTAAAGCGAAACGTGAAGAAAATTGCCTTAAGTGCGCAACTACGCAGTTCTGTGCTATCGCCTGCCCAAAAATCATTCATTTTCGTATCAACGCAAATGAGGCTCACAACACTGGGCAGCTGCATGAGAAGCAAACCTACCCATTCGTCGCTACCGAACTGATCGTATGCGGTTCAACCGCAAAAACCCCTTCGTTCTGGAATATTAGGTGCAGCTTGAACTCAAAACTGTCCAGTACTTCAGAAGTTAGGCAGTAATTTGTAAAAATTTAGAATTCTGATTTGAAACGTTTTTTTTACAGCAAAATATTAACTATTGTTACATGCTTCGTTTCTGGTTAATTCCAGTTTTCTCATTCTTCATCACTGAAACAGATCTAAACTCATAAAATTCTCTCATATCGTCATGAATGCCTGAAGCCGGGCTGTTTTCTTAAACAGATCACTCTAAAAATATAGTGGCTCACACAAACTACTGCAATTGCAACACAGACACCAAGATGTTTCAAGAAATGCGGCTTCGCAAGACGATGACTTGTCCTTTACCTTGGCAATGCTTTTTGAATTCTGCAAACTGGCTGACACAGCAGTACCTCTTATTTAACGTGGACACCTCGCACCTGGAAAGCAGCTGATTCGCACTTTGCAAGCAAAGGTTAAAAAGGCCGCCGTTATCAATGTGGCTTTCAGCATGATTTTATTTCAACTGCAGTGTCACTTCGCCGCGGGTAGTCTTTATTGACTTCTTTTTGCGTCTTTGTCTTTGTGTTTGCTGCACAAGGTTGAGTGTTGGGGGCCGCTAGACATATCCAACAGTGTCAAACCATTTTGCACTTCGCGTTTTACACAAGCGGGCTTGTAGTTTCTGTCCTTCCAGACGACTGATTAAATATTTAGGATTAGAACACTAAAACCAGCGCCAAGGCTGCACAAAGAAAGCCTTTTACAGGAAAAATGCTGAAGTTCAAAAAACAAAATATTTCAGACGTTTTTGACTATTCTTCTAATTATTTTGCAATGTTTTTGTTGCTGTTATGTGCAGTTACATCTATAATCTTCGGAAACACTTTTTATGCAACTTAATTCTAGCTAGAAAAATGCCGAACACGTTTGATCGTCTCTTTACTGTTGTTAATTCTGTGCACACCCAACAAACCAGAAGTTCCACCTCTGGCCAATACACTTGTCACCCAGTTTGCTTCTAATTTGGAAAAAGACCAGTCAGGTTCAAAGGCTCATGAATCTGGCAGCACTGTTAAACAATTGTCAACAGTCACCTTNAAAAAAAACGATACAGAAACTCGATTATAGAANGATACAAGAATCATCATGAGCAATTCCTTCCGTATGTTGTCCTCTTCCTCACAACCAGAGAACCACCCTGAAAGTCGGCATCCATCTTCCAAGTTTGAGTTATCTTATGTGATGTGACTGTCAATGCATGTAAATACTCATGTGCGCTGGTATGTGTGTGTTTGTAGTTTTCTTCTTTCCGCATGTTATAATATAGCCTATGAGTTCGTGAATACGTTGGTGCCGCGATCCAGATCTTGCAGAATATAAACAACACCAGCAGAAGAGGCAGATGGATCCGCACAGGAAGACAGTATCTCCAAAAGCGAACTCCTGACAATTCATGGAGTCTGCATTACAGCCAGAATCAACAAAACTCTTTTTAATGGCTATGTGCGGATCAAGAAAGGTTTATGGCAACCCGAAGAGTAATTCTTTTTAGTCGGGTTTTTATTTTCCTCTTCGTCTGGAACCTTGCGGTCCATGACAATTAAACGTTATGGCGGTTTGTGCAAGACAAGAGAACCTCTTCACAGCTTGGTCATTAATCCCGCAACCTGTACATCGGACTGCGACAGCACGTCTTGCGGTTGGCACAACCTTTCAGTATGGAAATCTTGTCAATCTCAGCTAATTTATGGGGCACCTGACCAGATAACCTCTGTGTTTCTCCGGTGCCTAGGCGTTTGCTGGTTTGGAGAGTACATCTGGCGCAATATTTGAAATAAGTTAGGATGTTGCAAGACACCAAGGGCAACCTGTTATGCATTTTTCAGATGTTTCGTGTGTTTTGAATTGTTACAGGTAACCCTCCAAAGATGAAAAATATCAAAAACACCCCCTAAATTTGGGGTTTTGCACTTCTTTGCACCCCAAACAAGAAGGTACATTGTTTCAAGTATTTTCGCAAAGTTATGGTCATTACATAGAACCGTTTTGTCCACCGTGCGTAGCTTTCGCTCCACAGCTATTTGGATAAAAACACATAACCATTTTTTGTCTCCGCGAAAAAAAGAGATTTCCCTTAAAATACGCCACGATTACGTCAAAAGTAGGCGGAACATACCTCAAAAGATGCGTTGTTGTTTACCTTTCCGACATTGTCTTACATGCTGATGTATACAGCTTCAGTAGTTCGGACGTTACAGACGTAAACGTCCTTAAAAGCTAAAATTGTGGCTTCAGGGCCTTGAAGGGCCGAAGGCGATTCAGGGTATTTTGCTACTCCATCTATCTTTCCCCTTTCTTGCGTAAGAAGTGTTTAAAAAAATATCACATATTTTTGATTTAGGCTTTTTGATTAATTTAAAGCTTGACAATTGTTTCAATAATAACTGGCGTGCAACTTATCATTTTTAGTGCAGTCAAGCTTATTATACTTACACACAGTTCAGAAAAAGGAACTATAACAATATATTTTTATCTTCGGATTTCAGCTTCAGACAAAAAATCCAAGTTTTATGACCAAATCTCTTCAAAGGACTTTTTATACGAAAAACGCCATAAGATTTTGCAATTACTTTTTTGTTGGTTAATGAAAAAATGTCCACAGGCTTCGTTTCATTCTCTATTTTTTTGTACGGATAAGGCTGTCGCAGTGGTTTTTGCAAGAACTTCACCTTATGGGCTAGGAAAACACTGCAAGGAAAACCTGCTTGTTTAAGTTGGCTTGGAATGCCATTACCTGAGGTAACAGTTCTCCAATCAATGTTGTGTCTAAAAGCTTATTTTTATTTTATTTGCGTGTTTGGCTCAGACACAAGGTCTTTAAATCACAAAGGTTAGGCAAAGAAGACAAAGATACAAAAATGTTACAGCACTTCACAGAGCAGGTGTTGGATGGAAGGGCTGCAACTAGTGATGGTGCTTTCAAAATTTCGGGGAGGTGGTCAATTGCCCGTTTGTCCTGCCCCTTGTGGGGCTGTTTGATGGTACACACAGGCGATACTGAACAGGAACAAACATACCAACAAACTGGCAAAAGCTACATTAGACATCGTGTTGATAGTGGGAAAAAAGAAGTTTGTAAAGAGCGGCAGGTATTTGAAGTGAGCGGGTAAAAAGTCAGATGAAGGTGCACATGACAGAGCAAAAGCATATTAGTTGTTTTTAATCAGGCTATCAAAAGTCTTGACAAAACAGGTAACTTGATGTAGGCTTAAGCTTTTACACTTTTTCGGCCGTTTTTGGTATATCGGTCATTTTTTCCTCATTTACATCTTTAGTGGATGTTGAAGCGTTCTACATCAAGATAGATACCAAAACGTTAATTAACTTTTGATTTTGAAAGTCTTGCAAGGCCAGTGGTGGTCCCCAGTTGAAACAGTGCCAAATAATTTGCCGCTCCATTGCAAAACAAGCTTTCACTGCTTGGGCGAAATTCGCTTCAACAGAAAATCTTTTCTTCTTATCAATTAAACTAAGCTCGAGCTTGAAACAATCAGTATTTCAAAGGCTTAAGTTGAAAACTGCAAGATAACCTTCGTGAAATTCGACTTTGGCAACAATACGCCAAAAAACGATAAGGGAGTTTTATTATTTGTGTATTAGTGATTTGCTTTCCTGTAAGCTGGAGGTCGAGCCTTTAAGTCATTTGGCAGTATTTGGTCAGTTGGGTAAGAAATTGCAAACATAATAAGAGTTAAGAGTATATTTTCAGCCTTACAGACTATTTTGCGTGATGTATACGTTGTGATGAAAGGGCGCTTGGATTCACATTTGCGAGCGTTATTTAGTTTTGATTCATATTTGAGCTTACTTCACTTTTCCTACGCAACGAATTCCTGCTCGAAGCATGTTAGTTGACTCATATTGTTATAAGTTTGTTATTTGATACCAGCTACGTTCCTGATGACTGCCATTTCGCGTATACTATTGATTTTCTTGCCCGACAATTTTCCAGAGTCTTCCTCTAGTTTGCTGGTGAAAACATTAATTAGAAAAATAAAGCGGCGTAATGCTTGACCAAACAGTTGGGTGAGCTCTGGTGTTAATCTCTTTCCGCGTAAACTGTTTTGGTGCAAATGTTGGTGAAAAGCTTCAGATGTTTAGGCCTGAAGTGAACTTATGTCGATCAGTTTTACAACGAAACATTCGCGCTTTTGTCTACGTACAGAGTGTTAGCTGCTTCCTTTTTGATGCAATAAGTGAACAAAGCTGTCTGACAGGGTGTCCTTGTCGTTATTCAACGTATTGACCAACTTATTTTCAACGTTTTCTACACGAAAGCCGAAAGGTTTACGTGTTGCTAAAAAAGCAATACCGACAGTGTGCTCGAACAGTTTGCACTCTGCACCGTGCCAGCTGGTAGGAGAATATCCAACAGCGAAAGACCGACATACGGTAGAACAAAAACCTTTGGCAAGGTTCATTACTGCCAGGGCCGGTGATAGGATATGTGGGCCACAATTAGAAAAGCAGTGGGAGATTCACTACATAAGTAAAAATTTATGCATGTTTTATTTCGTGTGCTAGGCTCGTCCTTAACCAACAAATATTAATGCTTGTTACACTAAAATTTTGAAAAACAATACGAAAGTTATATCTACTAAATACAAAGTAAGGCAATTGCAGACATACTGCATATACATATGACAGTTTTTTTAGAAAAATAATTTTCTGGCTTTCTTATTTGTAAAGTCTCTCAAAATACATTCAAGGTCAATGGTTTTAGCAATGCCATTTGCTATAGATAACATTGCCAAATTGTTTTGTCTCTCGTGAAACATTTTGAGCGTAAGTATGTTTCAATCAGTTTTAGTATTGAAAACTTTTTCACCTGATGCCACTGTTACATGCATTGAAGCAACAAAAACATCAAGAAATGCTGTAAATGTAAATCGATTGTTCGCTCCCAGGTACTCAAACAGAACATGAGTCTTAATAATACTAGGAGGAAATAAAAGTCTTCAGGGCTTCAAGTTATTAAGCCAACAGGTAACAATAACATCTTTAGTGTTATCAGTTACTACCTCTCAATCAGTGATCTGAAATTCTTATTCATAGAACACCATAATTAATCAATATATTCAAAGTCAGCTGTTCCACCCACAAACCAGTTTTGATACATTGCTTACATTATGACAGCTGATCGTAGACTATACACATTTCCATTTCTATAGCTCATTTTCTACTGTTCTTATGTAATCTTTCTCTATGATATCCTTGCTACTAATATGTCCACCCCGTCTTTGGAGACGATGAGCTCGGCGCTTCTCCATTTGTTCTGCGTAACCGTCACTCAGGGAGGCACGCCATCTGTTGCATTCGGCAACAAGTGTTTCCCAGGACTGTGGAGAGATGTGGAAGCTCGCCATGTCACGCTTGATGACGTCTTTATTCTTTATAGCGCAGTTTGGGTCTGCCAGTTCTACGAGGCGTGTTGTAGAATTCGCCGTAAAGGATATCCTTGGGCAGGCAACCATCCCCACGCGATGGATAAGGGCAAGCCAGCGCAGACGTCACTGCCTCATAATGGTGATCAGGTCATATGAGCCGGTGACATGCAGGATGGTGGAGTTAAGGACATGGTCCATCCACGAGACACCAAGGAAGGAGCGGAGGCATCTGCAGTGAAATGCGTTCAGACGGTTTTCTTGGCGACAGTATGTGCATAGGCGTAGCCAGGGGAGGCCAAAGGAACCATGGTCCCTCCAAATATTTAGAACATATAGTCATTTTGTGCTTTGAGAGGCGTTTTTCCAAACAAAATTGTGCTATTCGCCTAAAATCAAACATTTTGGTCTCCCCCAAATATTTTGGTCCCCTAAAATTTTTGGGCTGGCTACGCCACTTGGTATGTGCATTGCGTCTCGCCGCGGCCTCCGTACAGCAGAGACCGCTGCGGTCTCTCAAAACACCTCAAAAATACTGCTTAGGATGTTTCACCGTTGTAGATATGAAGAGTAATCACCTGCTGGGCTTCTCTTTACAAAGTGCAATTCATCCTTTGCCGTTTTTGTTTGATTTTGCTTGGCATTGATTTTTTGCTTACCTGTTGAAGTTTGTGAATAAAATATTAGAACATAAATGTGTTTAAAATAAAATATACGTTTTTTATTGAAGCAAAGGGGCCACGGGTGTTGAGGGTCTCGGTAGGGGTACCCGGACCCAGGGTCCTAACGATGGAGCAAGGGGGGAGCAATTCCCCGGGCGCTGAATCACTATGGGGGCGCCAAATCCCAGCGGGGAGCGCCTAATGACTGCAGGGGGCGCTGCAAATCCTAACAATGTCAGAAGTACCTTTTTCAATACAGTACACTTGCTTCCGAAAGGCCTTAGGTTCGAACCTAAGCCGACAAACTTGCTTCTTGCTTCGGGTGCCATCTAACTTCGTTACGCCCTTGCCCAGACCATGAAAGATTGAGAAACACTGTTTTAGTTGTGATGACGTATTTGAAAAACAGTTGAGAGTCTCTGATCAATAGGTGAAATATTTACTTTGAAAATGTTCACGGTCTGATCATTGGCTGTGAAAGGTTTTCGTTCAATCAATCCTGTTATGTAGACTTATTTATATCCCATGAATTCATTATGACATCACAAATTTATTCATATGCAGTCTCCAGTGCAACATGCTTATTTTTCTGTCCGGGAAAATGGTAACCCTTCTTATATGGTTATTGAACTCGCTATTTCCGTTCAGTTTCTTTGTATTACACACTAAATATTGTAAAATTATATTATTACAACCCAGTGTATGATTAAATACGTAACAAAACACTTTACATCCTGATAACAGTGTTACTTAGGTGAAGAAAGCAGAGTCCTTACATAAAATATAAGGAATACCCTGCCCAGGAAACCTTAAAACGCTGTACTACTGGGGAAATCATGGGTGTAATGCAACACCAAATTTGATTACGTTTTCCCGGGACATGTGACATCCGTTATTTCCGGACCAAACTATATTTGACTTCCCGACGTCCATTTTTATCACTTTCATAACAAAATCGTATCTGCGCAGCGAAACATACATAGCATAGTATCACCAAAAATGGAGGGGGATTTTTGTTTGGGCGTAGAAAACGTCATGCGCGTTTTAGATTCACTTTTTCTTCATATCAAGTCATGGTGTAGGAAGACTCTTCACATATAAGGTTTCGGTGGTCATATTTGGCTAAACACATTTTGGACTTAAAATGTCACTGAAATGTGAAGGCATAAGGTGCACAAAATTTGTTACATATCAGGTATCCCAGGGTAGTATAGTACCCCAATTTTCTATACATCGGCTTTCAGGGCGATGTTTGTGAAATAACTCTGGCACCATTCCACTTTTCTCTGAAAATCAGGAAAAGTCATGGAAACACAACACAGGTTTCTAATATTTTTCTAAGTATATGAAATCAACAAAAAAAGAAGCCCCTGGGTGGTGGACCGCCCAGGTTTCCTGAGCAGAGTTCTTGCCCATGTAACGTTGGGTTTAGAAGCCCTCGAATTTTGTTTTTATTTTCAAGCATTTAGAAAAACGCTAGAAATATGTTCTTCTATGACTTTTCCTAACTTTTGGAGACAAATGGAATAGTGTTTTTTCTAAAATATGTCCGTGTAAGTCTACAATGAGAAGACTCGGGCCTTTTCAGACCCCAGGGCTACCTGATGTGTTACTCAGCCAAGGCCTGTCTTGGCATATGGTGTCCAGATTTGTTTTTATGCTGGGGTCTCTGTGGATTTCCCTGATTACCTGAAGTGTTACTCGTTTCTAGTGAGTGTCTTGTACAGTAATACCCTTGATGTATTTGTGTTTCTGCAGTTTTTAGCAGGGTTGCGGAGTCGGAGGTAAAATATCCGACTCCCGACTCCGACTTTCCAAAATTTCCGACTCCACCCAAAAACCTCCGACTCCTTACGACTCCGGCTCCGCAACCCTGGTTTTTAGACCCCTGGTTGCTTTTCAGGTAAACAGCGTCTAAGTAAACCCGAGGGCAGGGGTGGGCAAATAACGGCCTGCGGGCCACATGTGGCCCGACACAGCGTTTTCAGTGGCCCGCAGAAGCACTCAGGAAAATTTTTAAATCTGAAATATCTTCCAACTCGTCACAGTAAACGTTAGTGCTGGAACTAACTTGTACCGAACCTGAGACTTGCTTCAATTTCTTGCAGAAGCCACAGCACCTCTGCCATACGTGGCCTTCTCAAAGTGGCCCCTGGGAAAATTATTTGCTTATCCCTGCCCTAAGGTGAATTATTGTATGAAAAATTAATATGAAATGTTGTTGCTCAGCACACATACACTTTTTATTTTAAAATGAGTTGAAGTTGTTGCAAGAAAGGCAAAAATAGTTTGGCCGTTCTTTACGGGGCAGCGTTCCCAGTAGACCAGGTTCTGGTCTTTCTTGCACATGCACTGGCATCAGTGCAAGTGAACGAATTTAATTGAATTATGGAGGTCACGTGTGCCAGAAAAAAACATATCTAGTTTCGGATCTCATCAGACCCACGGCAATTTCCCTCGTTACGTGAAAGTAACGATACCTGAGCAGGGTAACTACACTCACAGAAAATGAGAGAAAACATGGTTTTACCGTAGAGTAGCTTCAGCACAGATAAACTCTATTTTTGGTAGCTTTTTGGTTGAAAGACATAAATGTTTGGTTGTTGATAGAAGTACCATGAAAACAATTTTCTGTTAACACCTATGGTGGGCACAATAAATTAATAATAAATGTGAGCAGCAAGAATTTATCATTCTTAATTTCACGTTTTCAGTCTTGGTTAATTCTTATTATAATGCAAAAACGCTTCACGCGGTAACTTTGTCGCCATTGGCGCCCAAAAGGCGAGGGTCCCATTTCGATAGAATTTGTCGAACAGGCTTAAAATTCTCCCTGTACGCTACAGACCAATCTTTTTCAGCTTTATTGCCTTATCGACATGTGGAATTTACATTTTTAGATTTGATCTGGCCCAAATGAAAGTTATGCGACTGTATCACGTACTGCTTGACTAGTGCCGGACAGTATATTTTATGTAACTCTTTCTTCCATATTCTGTACAACCTTGATTTCACGAGCATGCTAGCTGGATTCTGCTTCTTCATGCATTTATCGAACACACTGGTACTAAAGAAGATTCCCATGTATTCTACTCAGTGGCGTAAGAACAGGTTTGAGCCAGGGCGAAAACTTAGCTGAAAGTGGTCCACTTGCCACTGTAGGGAGCCCACTAGCCAACATTAAAAAATGATTTGAGAAATAATGGTGAATCCGGATGTGGATGGCTATGCTAATACCCTAAATCACCAGTAAATACTCCGAATAACGCAAAGAAAACAAAAGCCTATTGAAAACCAAAAGAATGCTAAAACCGAAATATAGGCTAGGGGGGGGCAGTTTTTACATTTAGCTTGCCACGCAAGGGTCGATTCGTCCCTCTTCCTCACCCCGTCAGTTACGCCACTGATTCTACTGTGTAACTCGTTACTGAAACCCGTGTTTGTAACATTTAGAACTCACTCTTCATATATGCAAAGAATGTGCTGTTCAGTTAACAGAGACTTCTGCAAATCGTTCTAATCTTTTGAAATTGATGCAAATCCTAACTTTTTGACACGTCACAAGTTTTTGAATTACAGTACAGTTTGGAACTTGTGAACCGTGTTTTAGTTTTGCAGATCTAAGGCAGAGGCATTGCTAGAGCAGGGCCGTCGCCAGTGGGGGGTGGCATTGGTACCCGGCCCCCATTAAAATATGTGCTCTCCATTTAATATTTGGTTCCCCGGTTGCTGCATAGATCCAATATCATATTAAAAAATGTGGACCCCCTTGTGGTTTCTGCCCCCTTCTGCTGCAAAATCCTGGCGACAGGCCTGTGCTACAGTCAGAGGCGCCTCTCACCCCAATTTTGGACGGCAATTATATTGAACCTTTGATCAAAAATTGTTACGAAAACCTGAAGCCAATCATTCATTAGAGTTCACAGTTCCCGCTTACCACAAATATTTTTTCTGGCTGCATGTCTGTTCCAAGGCAAAGGAGCTGCACTGCTTACATGGAAGCTATGAGCCGAAAACCTTAAACATTTATTGAAAATAGCCATACGCTTAGATCGAACTCTAGTTTTCTACTCAATATTAACGCTCAAGTGTGCTTTACAGCAGAATGCACATTGTATGCAAATGTTTACCTGTCAGCAATCTTTGCAGAAAACTTGAAAGTGATCAATGCAAACAAGTGCTCCGCATCGTTAGCACGTGAACCTCGTTTTGTTCCAGTTTGATGGTGGACAGTTTNCACAGCGTTGTCTGGTCTCAAAGTTCATGTCCTCAATAAAATGCATTGGCCTTTTTCCACAAGTGCACACACAAAAAGGACCAGGTCTTTTTNGCTAACCCAAAGTTCTAGAAAGTTCTTTTAATGGCGATATTTCCCTCTGTTTCGGATTCAACGAGGGTAATCGCGCTTTGTTAGGTTTGTTAATAGAAGCATTTCGCTTATATGAAACTGTAGCGTAAAAATTTGATGTTATCTGATGTTGAAAATGGCAGCAATCTGATGTTAACGAGACTGATCCCAGTGCAGAACCGTCGCCAGAAAGTTTTCAATGGGGGGTTTTCCAGTTCTGCGGAGGACTTTGCGTTTGTGCGGGAGACTTGACATATAAAATTAACCAAAACCCTACTTATTTATAGTGTTTCACGTTTCAGTTTGGGGGGCTTGGAGCTTGTTTGGGTGGGCTAAGCCCACCAAAGCCCCCAGTGGCAACATTGATTGATACTAAACAGCGGTCAGCAACCACTAGCTTTAGGACGCAAATAGTAACGATTTCGTGACATTTGTGCAATAGACGTGATGCACGAGTAGAGAGTCACACCCATGCCAAAAGAACGATTACTAGGAAAAAGTTACCAGCGAAATCAAATATATTTGCATTGAACAAAACCAAAAATACTTAACGGGTATTCAGTAGCGATTACTAAAACTGGCAGACAGTCAAACTTGTAGAGAAATCAGTTGCTGTTGGGGGTCCCTGATGCTTAACGCAATGTAGGAATATATTATTGAGTTGTATCGCTTCTGAATCACAAAAATNTTTTAAACGAGTGTTTTATTTGAGACAAATAAATTTCATCACAGGGCGTCCCCTTGCGGGGGGNCCGGGGCAACTGCCCCCGTTGCCGCCCTTAATCCAGCCCTGAATGCAGCTACTGAAAGACCCACNTTTTTACGTGAACGTTAACTACTACCCTGCTTAAGAATCCTGGGCGANCCACTACCCAAGGGCTTGTTTTTTGTTGATTTCATATGCTCAGAAAAATGTTTGAAACCTGTGCTTCCATGACTTTTCCTGATTTTTAGAGACAAACGGCATGGTGCCAGAGGTAATTCACAAAAATGTCCCTGAAAGCGTATATATGCAAAATATGGGTACTATACTACCCAGGGTGACTCATGCGTAGCAAATTTTTGCACCTTGCTACCTTGGCATTTCAATAGTCCAGAACGTGTTTAGCAAAATATGACCTCGGAAACCTTATATGTGAAGAGTCTTCCTACACCATGACTTGATATGAAGAAAAAACGGATCTGAAACGTGCATGACGTTTTCCACGCACAAACAAAAAAACCTTGTTGGTGATACAGTGGATAAAATTTGTATCATATATATGTTTCGCTGCACAGATACGATTTTGTTGCGAAAGTGACTAACAATCGACGTCGAGAAGTAAAAGATTATTTGGTCCGGAAATAACGGATGTCATGTGTTCCAGGAAGAAGTAAGGAAATCATGGGTGGCATTATACTCTACTTTTACTGACTCGTATAGCATTTTATGGATTCCTGAGCAGGGTAATTAAGTTGAAGACGGTTTGCCCAAACTGACACGAGGTTGACTGAGCAGGGTTAAAAATTTTGAATTCACCACTGATCTTACTGCAACTTTTAATGAACTACAATTTAAATTGAATCTAGGCACACAAGTGAATATTAATTGACAAAAAATGACAAGGCCTAACGGAAACAACTTCGAAAAAGTTGTTGCAAACTCATATTTAAATGGTGATTTGCTCAAACCTAATGGTAGCGCAGTTATCCTAAGACCTAAAGTACTAAACCAGAGATATTTTACCCACAATAACGTGCTTTCCTGAAACTTGATACTCCTTCATGAGCTTTAGAAGCATCATGCTCCACAGCACTGTCAGCATGCGAAGTAAAGGTGGCTATGAACTTTTCAACATATGTTCACCTGGAAAGTGTTTTATTTAGGTCAGCAGCTAACATAAGAATCTCCAAACGAAACTTGGTTACTTTCAAATGTAATTAAAATAAGATGCAACTTTTGTGACATGTCTATACTTCGAAGGCTATACTGCATATTTTATCAGTTTGAAAATACAGTTGACGCAACTTCAACATGCTGCTCCCGCATATGGTGTAAAGCAGGGCTTCGCAACCTTTTTCTGACTATGTACCCCTTCAGTGTTTCGGTAAATGAGCATGTACCCCCAACCTTTCTATGACAAAAAAGCTGAGCAAAATACTGTAACAAAAATCCACTGAATTTTCAAATAGAACTTTCAGGTTTTCAGAACTACAAAGGTTGACTACGTTTTATTGCTAACCTTAAATGTACCGTTTCAGATAGGCAAATGTACCTTTGGGATACATATACCTAGGTTTGGAACCCCTGGTATAGAGTTTGCACTTGTGGTTTTAAAAGGCCTCTTTGTGATCAAGTAGGTCCGAAATCCTTTGTTAAGTGCAAGCTTTTGATAAAGGATCGGGGCATTGGCAAGAATCCACATCCCGTGTTCTCGTCGAAATCGTAATTACACCGTTTTTTTTTCAGTTGGGTGCTCCATTCTCGTTCATAGTACAAACTGATTCTGAATAGAAACTACTTTATATACTCTGTGCAAAGTTTGAATTTTGTCTCAAGTACCTTGATAATAACCCGTGCTGCGTAACAAGCAGGGTTGCGCAGGCGGAGGTAAAATTTCCGACTCCGACTCTTTTAACATCAAGGGAATGAAATTTGGCTGTTAAAATCAATGGAAATCGTGGTGCACAGCAAGAAATATATAATTCAACGAAAGTTTCAAAACAAATTGTACCATTTCAACAGGAATTCCCAATTTAGGAGTGTGATATAAAAAATGATCCAATTGGACATCCGGAGTCGGACAAAGAAATCCGACTCCGACGGCCAGGGTTGTCAGGAATCCGACTCTGACTCCACCCAAAAACCTCTGACTCCTTACGACTCCGTTTCCGCAACCCTGCTAACAAGCAAACAAAATTTAACAACAGTCCAAGTTATCAAAGACAGTGCATGTCCAAATATTGCTAAACGCTTGAAAAAGGGCATTTGTGGAATTGCTGGTCACTTTTGCGTTTGTGGAATTGCTGGTCACTTTTGCATTTGTGGAATTGCTGGTCACTTTTGCATTTGTGGAATTTCTGGTCACTTTTGTACCTCTGAGGTGTGAAACAATTGTTTTGTTGAATGACTGTATATTGTACTTGGAAATGACGCAGATAACTGCTAGTTGAATTGAAGCACAGCAGTCTATATCATCATCGCGATAATACAAACAATTGCTCCATTTGATGGCAGTGCAAACATTAAACCAGATTGAGCAGACTAATGTTCAACAAAGCATTTGGAATAGTTGGTGAAATTTTGAGAAAAGGTGTTGAAGGAATTTTTCCCTAAATAATGCGACGTCATTTAATGGATGGTTCCAGTGTTGAAATTTCAACAAGTAATTTATTTCTTTTTATCATAACAACGGGTTGGATACCGGAATATGAAAAGAGTTATCATTATTTTGGTATAAAATAATGGAGAATTGCGCAAACTACGTAGCTCGTTGTAAAACTTTGAAATGATGGTAACCATGATCAATACAGCAACATCTAGAGCAAGAGTCTCGAACTCAAATTGCTCCGAGGTCCAAATGAGAACTTACAAAGTATCCCGAGGGCCGTATTATGACGCTGACGCAACAATGGCAATACCTGAACCTTACTAGAAATAGCTTTCACATCTTATTTTCTGCGAATGGTATCAGGAGTTGTAGGCAAATCATTTCTAGCCGTCTTCGTTTAAAAGGGGCTTATTCACTTGCTAGCGTTTAACAGGTGAAATAAACTAAGTAACGTAAATGTTAATAATTTGAAAATTCCCGACAAGCATCGCAGGCCGCACAAAACGCTCTCACGGGCCACATGCGGCCCGCTTGTTTGAGACTCGTGACCTAGAATTTGGACAATATCTGTGATGCTGGAAATTTTTTTTCATTGCATTTTTGTGCCATTGGTGTAGGAGCTCGCATGTTTTTGTGGGTGCGAAGGAAATTTGTCCAAAAAACTTTTATACAACAAACTTTCCCCTCCCAAATGGATTTGACCGTCACATCAACGGGCCGTATGTGGGTTTTAGGATTTTGTGCGGCAAATACTTTATTCGAATGGTCGATATGTCTGATGTCGGCCGTAGCAAAATTCCATAGGAAAGAGCAACTCAGGTATGTTACATATTTAAGTTGTGCCCGGGTTTAGAGGACTATTAAAATTTATTTGACGCATCTTGATGCCAGGCCCGTAACTAGGGGAGCAGGGGGGCTTCTCTCCGCTGTAAAATTTTTCGACTCCCGGGAAAATGTGTTGCACATGGTTCAAAACTATTGGACATAGTTTCAAAAATTTGGGCCTCTTTCAGAAAACTATTCGCCCCCCTGGTGTCCCAAGCTGTTACGAGGCTGCTTAATGCAGATGAGATTTTAGAAGAGCCATCTACAGCATGATTTTGATTGGCTCTTAAATTAATCCCCTGTTATCGCACAATGATGATTCTTTAGTTGCAGGCATGTAACCAGCTAGGGAAGCCAGGGGGGCAAATACTTTTCTGAGGGACCCAAATTTTTTAAACTATGTCCAATAGTTGTAATTTATCTCAACACACTTTTCCAGGGGGGGTTCTTCCCCTCTGCACCACCCTGGTTACCACCCTGTTTCATTGACGTTTGATAAGTATTGCTCGCGCTGATGAATCAGAGGTGGCCACGGATCAGTGGTGCTACAGTCGACCCCGGCATGATTCTGCGTCTTTTCAGACCCGGATCCGGGGTCAAAAATTTGTGAAAAACCGTCCCCGGATCCGGAGTTACTTTTCATTTTCGGGAGTAGCAAGAGTCTACATGGTCTGTATGAATGCCATTGCTTGAATACAAACACGATTGAATTTCAGTTGCATCGATGTTTGCCGGATTTGAACAGGATTCGGATTCTCAAATTCGTTAAAATTTCGGATTAAAAAACACTAGAACTGGAGCTAAGTCGGAGCCTGAAAATGTGACCTTAGCCTGAGGTTAGCGTACTGTCATATTTTGCAATCCAGATTCACTCCAGCCATAGTCCAAAACATTTTCATGTGAAGTCTAAGTCCAAATGAAATCCGAAAAGTTAGCAAAATAAATCTTTTCAACAGCAAGAACGTCTCAGTTTTTTCCATTTACTCCGTCCAAATCCGGTCCTGATCCTAAATTTTGTGAAGCAAGTGACAGTCCGCATCCAATGCAAATCCAAACAAAATCGTTGTAGGCCAAATCAAGTCCAGTCTAGGTCCTGTCCAATGCTTATCTCTGACTCAGGCCACCTGTGTTATCAACCATTTTCCTTTCCAATTTTTCTTAGGACCTTCCTAATCCGATGTTGTTCAAGTTTATAAGTGCGGTTGCTTTTAAGGCTTGTTTGAGCTTGTAGAATTGTAAAGTTTCAACAACAATGGAACGCACTGGTCAAAAAATATTTGCATTGTTTTTTTTCAAATTTATTTGTGCGACTGAGATGGGCAGATTTCATCTGAATCCTTTTTTGGTTGAGTTTGTATATTTTTTGCTAGTATATTTTACAATGCGGCATGTAAACCGCAGCAATGCGATAAATAAGCGTAGCCTATATACGAGGAAATCGGAGTATATGTGAACGCAATTGCAATGAGACTACTAAAAATAGAAGTGATTGACACTGTGTCGTTTAGGCTTTGAGAATCTCCATACCATGCAGGTCACTCTGAAATCGTGGTTTGTTTGTGAGTGGCAGATAACAACAGATGGACTCCGACTTTTGGTCTTCGACTCGCACTCAGGTCTTGCGGTCTTCTACTCCAAAATGTCAGTTGATATTCGTAGCCTGCTGTGTCTTGTTAACTGCACGTTTTTTTGAGTCTAGGATTCGTAAAATTGTTATGGGACTTGTAAGTCAAAGATGTCCATAAAAGTCTAGATTCTTGTCTTGAATATTCATGTGTACAAGTATGTTTATGTCAAACTATTTTTTTCTCATCTGAAGCTCAAAGGTTTTCTAAAACAAAAATTAGATTATTTATTACCGAGTTATATGAAAAAAGTTGCTCAGTAAAATTTTGAAAATTAGGTGTATTTAATGAAAGTAAAAGTTGACCATTTCCAGGGTCTGGACGAAAGCATAACTGCCACTATTTGGCGAAATACTTTTCAATGGACTAAGAGCGGGATATTTTTCTAAGTGAAAAAATAAGCGTAAAACAAAATCAGGAACAATACGGAAAAGTTGTTTATCGACTCTGATTCCACCGGCAATGATCGTATTATTCCGATCGAATGTCCGCTTCTTCCTCATTTAATTTTGAATGTGGTCAAACAAACTTTGGCCTACGCGAGCCGGCCGATCCGCTTCAGTGACGCTCAGGATGCTCCACCCCACAGTGGATTCGGCTTGCATGCTTGTTGCGTTGAGAGTACTGTAGGGATGAGTGGCAGTGTTTATGTGATTTGAATCAAGTTATTTGGTATTGGTCGCTTGGTGTTTTCATGTAAACGAGTATCAAGTTGTATTAACGTATGTGTAGTATATTCTTAAAGTTTCCAAATTACCGTTTAGATGGCTGAATTGACTGCCAGTGACAGTGAGATCGACTCGACGAATGGCTTGTTCTTCTCTTGTACTGAACATTACAGTACTGTAAATAATCCCTTTTGGTTTGTTTTTGTTCTGGCCTGCATTAGCTTTGCACCGTTTGAACTGTTTGAAGTTGGAAAGCTCGTACAGGTTTAGTATGCCTTACACAAAACGTCCTCGCACATTTTACAAACCTTATCACTGCTTAACACGTCAGCAAAAATGGAGACGCAGGAAGCAAGCTGAACGAGACCAAATGCTTAGATCCATGCAAGAAGAAAATTCACTAAAAGAAAGTGACACTGAAACTTGTGTTTTTCAACAACCAAATAATTCTGATGATGTAGTGCAATGATTTCTTCTTCAAATGATGAATGCAATTCCACTTCAAGTGATGGCAGCAGTTCGGCTGACTTGTTAGAAGAGGGTGAATTTCCATGTGAAATTGATTTTGCATCAACTGTTGTTTGTACTACTACGTCGGAACAGACCAAAGTGTTTAGAGTGACTGCTGCTGAATATATTCGTAGCTGGGTTTTATCTGAGCCCCATGTGTCGCGCATTGCCATTGATACACTTTTTGCAGCAGGCCTACTCGTATTTTTGTTATATAAAATTGTTGTGAAATATACATCTTAAAATTCTGATGTAAGGAAATCGCAAATTGCAACACACAAAATATTCAATCTCGAACTTTCTCGCTGTTGCCATTTATTTCAGAGAAATACCTTCATCCATAGTGAGGATTTTTCTTTCATAAACAAATTTTCTATTTACAGAAGCGTATGAGGAATGTATTGGAAAAGCATAAAAGCATACAGAGCCGGTAAAACATTACAATCATGTACCGAAGAATCCGATGGTGACACCAATGATCATGACTCCAGCACATCACTCTCTGTAGTGCAAAAAAACAGTATCAAGTCAAGACTTCCCTCGGAAATAGAGCGCACCAAAACCAAATGGTGAGAAGTTATCTAATGTTACGGTTGCTTTTCTACACGACTGGACATTTTTATCACCGAAAGACAAGACCTTTCTGTTTTGATGTCAACTTCAAGTGCATGGGATAAGCACACTATTTCAAGGTCTGCATCTTATTGCAACGTTTCAGGCGAGATATAAGGTCAACTCGTGAACGGCCCGGGTCCTCAAAGGGTGCACCAGATAATTTCAGATCGAATATTACTATTGTTTGAATGAATATAGCGAAAACTCATTTCAAAAACGTTTCGGTCTACGTCCAAAAACAAAATAGTCGAAACCTGACATATCTTCTTCCAACACTCCAATTTCAACGCATACATAGGAATGGAATTATACCTTTCGTTCAAATTTTATAACATTGATTGGTCACGTATTCTCGTCTTCCGAAATCGTCCTCGATCGCACACAAGGAGAAATTCTAGACTTGGCACAGACCAACAGTCATTGCTTTTGACCACAACATGGGTTTGCTGGCGATGCGCGGCGCAGTCCTTCTGATCTAATAACGGTTTGCTCTTGAAGCGCTGGGCTCTAAATCAACTGCTACAGCAATGAGTCAGACCAAAAGAGCGCATTCGATGTCTGACGAGATCTATTGCTGAGCTGAAAGCGCTTCCTCGACACCAGTTGTTCGGTGCCAATGGGATTTGAGGTTCCTTAAAAATATTGACTACTGTCGTTGACATCGTCCAGATGCTAAGAGGCCTTCCTTCTCTGGGAGGGCTTGTTGAAACTCGACTTGTAGTAAAAAACTTCGACCTGCGGGCCGCTTTTCTCGCTTAGAAATGTAACGCCTTGGATGCAAGCAGAATAAAAGCAGGAAAATTCGAAATTTTTTGTACTGTTGCGATCGGGGAGCCCGTAGGGCACGCGAGCAAAGCTTCACACGGTTGTATCAAGCAGCACTACACATAAGCCGACGAGATAACTGTGGTCGTCACCATTAGCCAATACAATCAACTGTTCACCAGATTCCTAAGCATTGTTATTCAATGAGCCGGATCGCTGTAGTAATGCTTGTTCGCGCCACACGGACATGGGTTATTTTTCGCGCACATCCCGTTCGTGGTGAATCGCACATTCAACGCAACGCCTACCGAAAGGTTGCAACTAGGGTTCGATTATCCGAGTAACAGTAAACCGATTAAACAAGAGTTTTTNCTGTCCGATATCCAGGTATCATTTTATCGGTTAAGCGGGAAAAAAAGTAACGCGCTTTACGCTTTTTCACTATAATTTGGACATTGTTTCCAGATACCGCCACTTTAGTTCTACTAAAAACTCGAAATTATAATTTTACAAACGAGTTCTTTCGCATTGTAAGGTAAAGTCTGCATTGTGCTTCATAAGAAATGCGTTACTAATCGTTGAAAATGCATGGTTTTATTCATGAAAGCTTGTACAGCGCATGCGTGTATGCTATTAAAAATAAAACTATGTGTAAATATTTCGCAATCAATTCATCACGCAAATCTTGTGAAATCAATAATTTGTCTAACGATTAGGGTTATGATCAGGTTAACCGGTTAGGTGAAATACAAATATAAGGATATATCCATTATCCATTAGTAACATATGAACTAAATATACTGTAGCTGTAACAGTGTGTTTCAAGTTGCTTCGTTACCAACACAGCAGTCTGCGTGAACTTTATCGCTCTGTGGTCACAAAACGGGAGCTTTCAAACACCGCAGAGCTGTAATTCGGTTTTTGCGCAACGCACTGAAAAATTCCAGAAAGAATTTCGTAGAAAAGCAAACTTTCCAGATAGGCGTGCACATGAAGAGAGAGGACAAATGAGTCAGACCCAGACATACATGCAGACAGCGGGAAACGCGGCCAGAGCTGATCAAAGGCGTGATAATTCGAAATTATTTGTGCATTCACCATCCATTCTATGCTTGTACAGCCACATTGCCCTGCTAAGATTCGGTGAAGCGTATCAGCTTTTTCTACGTTCTGCTACTCTTGCCTGCTGTTCTCAGTGTGCTGAATACCTGTTTCGGAGAGATTTGCAAATTGAGTTGTTGAATATCGCCGACCGACCGATCTGACTCGTTTTGAAATGCAGATGACATATTTGTAGGAGCAAGCAAATTTTTGGGAGTGCAAAGGATTTTTGCCCAAATTTTCCCAAACTTGCCCAAAAAGTTGTGCAAATTTTTCCCACGTTTTTTTGTGTAACCTCCAAAAAATGGTCTTCACTTGTTTTTCTGCAAACGTTAGGCGCCATTTTTGCACAGAATTTCCGGGAGTTTGCCTATATATTTAGGGATTTTGTTCGGATTTCCAGGGATTTTGCCCAAATTTTCGGGGATTTTGCCCGGATTTTCAACAAGTCTCAACTTTTAGGGGTGCGCTTGCACCCCCGCTTCCTACAGCACTGCAGATGCATGCCAGATTGTTTTACCACGAAAACAGGTAATTAGGCTCTTCTTATCAGGATTTAAGTGTTCTGCTGTGTAAACAATGTTTTAATGCTGTTTCTTGCCTTGTTTTTCAGCAATGATACTTCACCAGTAACACCAGTGCCGGCCAAACGCGAAAAAAAGCAGGCCAGAACTGTGTGAAATAGACTCAGACACTGACTCCAACCATACCTAGGGTTGCCAGATGGCCGGTATTTCACCAGCCTAGCCGTTTTTTTTACTGCAAATTTGGCAGTGGCCGGTAAGAGGCCGGTATTTTTAAAATCCGTGCCTGCAGCCGGTAATTTGAAAATAAATATGTACAGTAACTGTAAAAAGAGCTAATCCAGAAGGGTACGCGACTTTTCGGTCTGACCGTTGTGGTCTGGCCGATTCGGTCCGGCCGTTTCGGTCCGGCCGTTTCGGTCACAGGCTTTTTCGGTCTTGGTCGTTTCGGTCTCGAGACATTCCGGTCAGACTATGAAATCTTGCAGGAATCTTACATGTTCACTTTTTAATGCAAACGTACTTAAATCAACGAAAGGTTTTATTAAAAAACAACTACAAACATGATCCAAGATACAATAGTTAATCAGCATCAAGATATGATTTTCATTATCATTGGCACATTTTGTAATCAAGCACAAATACTTCAATCTTATTATTACAATTTCCTAATCTTCAAAAGGGAGATGGTATAACCCAGCTAGCGTGACATTTCGCCAGCCTATAAAATCATTTCAACAAACAAATGTAATCAATTGTTTATGTTCAGAAATGTCGTGACCGAAATGTCCCGTGACCGAAACGGCCAAACCGAATCGGCCAGACCGAAAAGTCCTGTTCCGATGCAGAAGATGTTCACTTGCAGAATTTATATACAAAATACAATACTGGATTTTTGTAAAGTGCATTATTTTTTGATAGTTTAGAAAAACTCTCCTTTCACACTAAACACTGCAATTATCGTTTTTTATTTAAAGTAGCTTAATTCTCAGCTAGGGCTACAGACTCTGCTCACAAAGCATACGTTTATGCACTGTTTGAAAAATTTTCAAAACAATGATGTGGGTGCTTCATGAAGTTAAAAATAAAATAAACACTAAAAATAAATGCATTGTCAAAAAAACGTTCTTTTTTTTTAAAAAGAATAAAATAAACACTAAAATTAAATGCATTGTCAAAAAATCGTTCTTTTCAAAAAATGTTATTCGAGAATCCCGTGCCACTAAATACGCACTTACGAATTACGACACAGCCTGAATCTGTCACTGTTGAAAAAATGGGCGGTATTTTTACAAAATGCATCTGGCAACCCTAACCATACCCCAACCAAATGTGCAGGTGGGAGTGACACACCCCACAAAGTACACGCTCCCAAACAGTTGAGTACTTTTACTGCTGCATGTTTGTTTAAGTTGTACATATTACGTAGCAAGCAAATTATCAAAGGTGAACATTGGTAGGCAAATGAAATGTATTATCTACCCTAGCTGCTTGTTGCACCCAACAATGAAACCGTTGGCATCGGTGTTAGAACCCATAATGTTAAGGCTTTGCATGCACTGTAAAAATTTTTATGTTTTTGTAATGTTACTGCTTTGCATTCAATATAATAATTAGAAATCAGCTGTATGTTTTTGTATGTTTAGAACTGCGTTGGTTAAATAGTGGTGTTCACATACTAATGAAATATTTTTTCAGTACATTTGAAAAATCATCTGTGCCGTCAAAACCATGCGCAGCAAAGGAGAATCTCCGTCCATTGAACGAACAACTCCGACAAGAAAAGCTGGAACTTCTTCATTGGGAAATGATGGGATCATTCAAGAAAGTATCTACGATCGAAGATATGCTCCGTTCCGTATAGGATTCGAACGTATAGAAAATCTGCTTAAGGAAAACACCTGTACGTCACCTGTGGATCCCTTTGCCAATTCAACAATTGAAGTAGCAAGTGCAATGGACGATTTATATAAAAGTATTGAAAGCGTGAAGGTTAGTTGCTCACGGATCAATAGGAACGTTGGTGCTTGAATTTGTTAAGGCAAAGATTGAAGATGTTTGATTAAGAATGCAGTTTAAATGGCCTGCAAACCACGCACAATGTGATTTTTCACTATACCATACAACAAGACTATTACCCTGTCATTACCGAACTAACAGATTTTTACCCTTTTACTACCGAACTAAGAATCTAAGCTCTCGTCGATAGCTGGTTCTTTTTCGGTCATAGACCGAAACGTTTTTGAAATGATTGTCATTTCGGTCAGAATGTTTGAAAATATAGGCTAAAAAACACTTTTATGGCGAGTTTTAATACAATTGTAAGACAAATGACCGAAATGCTTCAGTGACCAAAATGTATCAGCTATAAATGGCCTAAATGTTTTATCGAAAAAAAATCAGGTCGATAGTTGAACGAACAGCTGTATTTGCAAACGCATGCTGCTGTTGACCACTGTAACTAAAGAGAGTCCTTTTTGCCAATTGTTAGAAGGCGCCGTTTAGAATGAGTCAACAAAATTCTGTTCGGTCGTGCGTGCACGCATGACCAGTCTCACTGTGGGTTGCGGGCTGACAGTTTCGCCTAGTTGTTCATGAGGTGTCAGCATAGGAAAGTGGTCCATCGGATATTTTGCATAAAAAGATGGGCCGAACAACGTTTAGAACCACTGCTCTAGATCTGGGTCTCCAAACTATGGGCCGCGGGCCAAATCCGGGCCGCAAAGCCATTCTATTCGGCCCGCGAAGCCATTTTTTTTAATAATGAAAATTTACATATTTAGGCAAATCTCGTTGATTTGGAAAAATGCGACATACCCGCAAACAATCACATTACGTAAAATATCCGCCCTCGGACGGTTGTGTAATGGCTTATGTGGCCCTCCGACAAGAAAGTTTGGAGATCTCTGTAGATTGACAATATTTTTGAGGGAACAACTGTGCTGGTACTTCGGTGTTGTTCTGATGTTTGGTTATCACCGATTCTTGTTAGTCGATAACGTATTTGCACGAATACAGGATTACAAATGGCTGGCAAGATTAATACAAGGAAAGACCCTTCGAACCACCATCAGAAGCTTCGTGAAAATGTTCATGAAACGAGAGCTTGCTGTGCAGTTCTCTTGGTCAGGATTAGGAGACAAAAGAGCGTCAAACGCCAAAGTTTGCTTTCGTGACCATGACATCCGTGCTGTTCTGGACAGTAAGTAGTGATTTCCTATTTTTTCATTGTGGGCAGATTTAANAAGTGAAACATTTGTAGTGACCTTTGTGTCATTCTGTTGCAATGACCCTTTAGTTGTCACCACTCACAAGTATATCGTTGAATCACTGTAATTGTTGCTACACTTTTGTCATTTTTTTGGTTTAATTTGCAATGTCTGAAAAAAACTTTATACCATCTCTATAGAACAGCGGAGGATGCCTTCTTTGTTTTTCAGAGTGGTGCTGTTGTAGCAATACTATGCACATATACAGCAGTGGCGAATACAGGAGGGGCAATCTGAGGCAACTGGCCCCAGTTTTCAGGTACTGCTAGCATCTTCTCAATAGGGCCTTCAGCATGCAGTCGATTTGTTTTCTGGTGCGTGTGGCCAAGCCGGAAAGAAAATCAGTACTAAGGATACTGAGGCATTACGTTTCTCTAGAATTTCAAGGCAGAGTGTTAGTGCACTGCAGCAGGTGGAGATAATGTTCAAGTACATTGGGGTGAATTTTGCAATTGTGGTAAGGTGTCAGTAAATCGCTCTTTGTTCCGATCCTCACTTGTGGTCATGAACCTTGTGTGATGACCGAAAGATTTTTATCTCACATGCAAGCGGAAGAGATGGAATATTTGCGAACATTCCACGGTGTGATACATCGCGACAAAGCGCGCAACTGTGAAATTCATAAAACCCTGAATGTCGAACCCCTTCTCCGAAGAGAGAGATCCCAGCTACGTTTGTTCGGCCATGTGTCCAGAATGTCCCAGGAAAGACTGTCGAGGCTGGTCCTGCTGGCTAAGCCCACGGGAAAGCGACTCAGATGTCGTCCAAGGCCTAGGTGGAGTAACTGCATCTCCGATCTTGTTTGGTCCCATCTTGGTGTGGAGCCAGCAGAACTATCTGAAATTGCTATTGGCCGTGCGGTATTTCGAATCCTCCTAGGGCTGCTGTCCCCGCGACCTTCCCCAGAGGAAAAGCGGGCATGAAAAGTAATAATTGGGGTGTGTGATTGTAGTAACCCATACCCGGCCCGAAGTTACCACTTCCAAAAACGAAACGGGAACCAGTGATGCACAAAAAGGTCAGCTAAATCAATCAAGTTGAAACGAGACACAGCGTATTGCTTGTGAATGTATTGAGCCTGTTTGAGAACATCACAGTGCTTTTTTTGGTTGCTAACTTCAAACTGCTTACAGCGAGTTTATTTGTTTTACAGAAGTTCCACAGCATACACCCTACCGGGAAAGCAGCGTTAGTGAAAGACAAGAAGAAATAAAAAGAATTCTAGCTGGTGCGTCCGATTGGAACAGTGGGCGTCAAAGGCGTAAAAAAGCAACAGCATCAGCAGCCTCCAGTTCATCCTATCACGACTCTGACAAGAAGCAGTGTTCTTCCGACTCGTTCGAAAACAACTGATAGTATTTAGGTTTGGAGGTCGCAAAGTCAGTTGCACTTGTGACTTTCCAAAAAGACATACTCTTTTCAGCCTGAGTGACCGACTGCCTAATGACTGTTTTTTTTCTTAGTTTTAATGGCCTGTTTGAGAAGATTTTTCTAATTTTCATGTGCTGTTCACAGACCATTTCCAGGGCCGGATTCAGGTGATGCGAGGCCCCTAGGCTAGTCCACTTTTTAAGCCCCATCGCCCAATGTTACGAGGCAAAAATGGAAAAGCGCTAAGCCGAAAACTACGATTTTGACGCTTTAAAAGTACTGTACTGTCAATAAATGATTTGTAAATCCTTACTAGAGTGCCCAACGATCACTGCGCTTGTTGCTGCCTTCGACGCAAAAACGTTCAGTGACACGGAATTGTTGAAATCGTACTTGGCTGGCGAGATCAGGATTAATTTTTGCATGCAAACCAACCGAAAACGTCACGGTAAAATTTTTGACGACACGCATTGCCTACTTTAAGTTTCACATCCCTTTTTTCTTATCTGTGCTGATCAGTTGCCTAAAAACTAAGCACACTGCACATGTGTGTGGCAGCATAAATACAGTTCGTTAAAGCACAAGGGTGAGAGGACCACGTTGCGACTCGTTCACCACGGCTGTAAAAATCTCCCACACGAGCAAAAGACGTCAAGTAAAACGCACCCAAATGGTTGGAAATGCTAGGTTCATGATTCGCGTGTTCGTAACTTTTTCAAACTGCTAAGAATCGAACGCAGCGAAACCGTCGCGCGAAATGATGTGAGCTTTAAACTTCTCTATGCTGTCATTATTGAAAAACGTATCAACATAAAAGCTACAATCATCGAATTAAGTAACAATTAAAAAGGTTTTGTCCTGGCCTTCTTCATAACAATATCATCTGGGACTCTTTTAATGTTGTTTGCCTAAGTTTGTCACTTTTAATGCACCGAATGCTCAATGTGGGCAACCTATCCTGGAATGTTGTGACCCTATAATTCGTTTTAAAGACTTTTGAATCTTGAAAAATACTTCCCCTTTCCCACTTCAGGGCCGCAACCAGCTGACAGAAGCAACTATGTTTTTATTGTAGGATAATACTACTAGCTCCTACACATAGCTTTTATCTGCAATACAACCTTAAGCTTTGATCAGGTGCATTTCAAACGCGAAAAGTCACAAGTTCTTTCGCCTGATTCACACGTGAAATCGTCGCGATTCACCAAATGTAGGCGCAGCCAACGTGCTTTGAGTATGACGACACTATATTCAGCATGCGGCTTGACCAAACCGTCATATTGATATTCATGAAAACTCGTTGGTAGACCGTGGAGTTATCAATACGGAGTCTGATCAGATGAATAAAAGTAAATTTAATTAATAATTAAGATGTAAATTTTTGACGAGTATTTATCGAATTAATCATATACCGGCAATTGACTATGCGTACCGTAGTTTACTGGAGGACCCCTTGGATCTTGAGCCCCGAGGCTTCTTCCTACATAGCCTATTGCTAAATCCGGCCCTGGCCATTTCCATTAGATTTTGTGGTGTTTTTTTTGATGGATTTCATTTTGCAGCCCCATTGAGCGCCAGCTGTTTCATTTTTATTTTAACATCTATTTACCACACAAAACCCCTCAATTAAACTCGATCCATTCCTTTGCGTACATAGGCATGCTCTCTTCATCTGTAATTTTTCCTCACCGTGGTGTGTGTTTGTTTCTTTTGCTTAGTTTGTTTCCAACTGTTGTTTTCTGACACTTGTCCACAGTATCGTTCCGGGGGGACGGGCGGCGTCTTCGGTGTCAAGTGAACGTTTTTACTTCAGGCCATGTGTGAATGCACAGAGTGATGTTCTACAGGCATAGGGTTTGGTGTTTAGGTAAGTGTGTCGGGTTAGGGCAGTGTTTTTCAACCGGGTTTCCACGGAGCCTCAGGGTTCCGCGAGTGGCTGCCAGGGGTTCCGCCGAAAGAGACCGAAATTGCCTGAGACGAAGTTCGCAATCATAGTTCTATTCGGTTGTAGCAATATCAATGTTTCACAGTTGCATTGGGTTCCATGAGTAACGCAAACATTTGCGGAAGATTCTGCTGCAGCAGAAAGGTTGAAAAACACTGGATTTGAAGTCTACGACTAAGTCCAACACTTTTCAGTGGTTATTGTTATTCCCATACTGTAGCTTGTTATGTGTATCTGACATCTAACCAAAAAAGTTTTAATTTCAACAAAATACATCAAAAGTAATCGCTAAACTTTATTCCTTTACTCTGAGAAGCAAATTAACTGATAAACAATAATACAGTAGGTCAGAAATTTCGCAAAGGTCAAAAATTTCGCTTGACACCGGGCATCCAAGGAAGGGTGGCATCAAAAGAGTGAAATTACAAAAACCACATTTTGTTGAAATGCTGTAACTAGATGCTTCGTATTGTAAGGCTACTAACATATACTGCATGGATGTGATGGAAACTTTCCTGAGGAGGGCATGCAAATCTAAGTTAAGTAACCTGAGAGCGAGGTGATCACTGCCATCGTTATCTTGTTGCATTACATCCTATCTCTCTTCCCTCCTTTGTATGTTGGCTGATTACTGCTAGCCTATTTTCAATGTGCAACTTGACTTCAAAACATTTTTCGATTATTTCTAGACTAGAGCCTGGGCTCTTAAACTGGGGTTCGTGGAAGGTTCGCAAGGGGGCTTAGAGTATGGCAGCGACATATTGTTGAAAATTATAACATGCATTGTTTTTATCATTTCACCAAAAGCGCTATGATCAAAACAAAGTGGACAGTACAGTGAACAAAAACCGAGACCTCTTAAACTTGCTTATTCAAAGTTGGATATATGAGTAAAAAACGCTTTATGTTTTAAATGGTGTACATGCGCGTCCGCAGGGGGTGGGGGCTAAAACGGACATTTTCCCCCTGGGTATTGGGACAAAGAACCAGAATTTTCTAGGTAACTTGAAATCAGATGGTTAATTCTGACTCATCGATTTAATTCCTGCAATGACACTTTATTTGCCCGTATGAAACTCACACTGCACAAGAGTCAGGTTCACTGTTCTGGTGTGATGCAGTGATGAGCTTGCAGTTCACTCATGTCCGCTCCTAAATTTGTCTGCAGAGGCAGGTTGCCAAACTTGCGAGCAGATTGTTCTATCGTTGGTCTTTATTGCATAACAATAATATAGCAACAAATCTTCAAAGGTTTAAAGCTAGGATAAAATAAAGTCATAGTTTGTTGTTTCGTTAAAGACCGTGGCAATGCTTCTTTAAAAAGAAATGACCTTGCTTGGAAAACCTGCAGATAGCCTTCTGTGTAAATTATCGTAATACACCTGGCTTGCTGCCAACGAAGCGCATTTTTGTGACTGTTGCCATAACATGGGGCATTTCACTTATGCCGTGAAAGGGTAAAGCGTTTTGTGAACGTCAATTTGTATTGCATCGTGAACAACTCGAAAAGGACAAGCAAAATGTTGACGTTGCCCCCGTGGAAACATTTCTGCTGACGCCATGATGGTGTCTTGTCTGCTTGGTTTCATTTTTTGGTGGCAATGCGAATTTTTTGACAGGGCTATATTAGGCGTGACTGTTTGGTGATAGATTCTTCGCTTTGATAGTTGTGAAAAAGATCAAAATACTTCAGTAAATTTGTCAGAAAGAACATGGTTCGGAGCTGTTAAAACACTTTCAGCGCTATTTCGCCTACCCGCAGTGGCGTAACTGAAGACAAGGCAGAGGGGCAAACCAAACCCCTGACAAGCTAAATGTTAAAATTGGGCCCCAACTAGGCTAATATTTCGTTTGTAGTATTTTTTTGGTTTTCATTGGGAGTAGGTTGTTGTTTATTTGCGTTTTTCGATTAATTTTCCTGTGATTTAGGGTTTCAGTATAGCCATCCACATCCGGATTCACCATAATTCAGTTTTTTTGATTGTTGGATAATGGTCCCTTTACATCTAAGTTTTCCCCCTGGCTCAAAACTCTAGTTACACCACTGCCTATACGATACGCTTAAAATGTACTGCCTTTGATTGAGCAGAGCGCTAGCGTTCTTTCTGAAACGTACTTCACATCTCGCCACAAGCGCCATTGCAAAACTCTGTGCCCTTGCATGTATACGTTTTAAAACATTCACCTGCCTTGCTGCTGTTGCGTGACGTAGTACAAGAATCGGACAGCTTTTATCCATGAAGTGACGTTGACGTTTTTGTGACATAGTCCTTTTTCACATGGCAAAGGTCTGGGCAAGTAGTTTGCTGTGCCTGTATTAATTTCCAGAATCCTCAATACTAGGAATGGGTAGGGGGGCGTTCAATGAAGTTATCACCCCTGATATCAACAGGCCTCTGCACGCTCCTCCATGTCAATAACTAATAATCGTGTTGGTTGAATAAATGATAGCCACGGTCTTTCACCAATCATTTATAACATAGTGATGCTTGTTGACACCGATCAATCTCTTGCCACTTTGTTTTGATTAATTGCAATTCTACTGAACACTGGTTACTTTTTTATGATGACTGTTTGTAATGCTTCCGTTTTTTAGCTGAGTCCTATTAACAACCAATCGATGTTACTTAATTCTCAATATTGAACACTCAGAACTATCGTACTGTTTCAGAAAAATTTTTTAATGTTACTCATACCAGTGACAACACCAGCATGAATAGTTTGCTTGCTTGACTGCTTCGTGTGCAACCGAAGGGCGGTGCTGTTTGTTCATTTCTGTGATCGCACGACCCTTGGCGTATGCGATAACAGTTGTACAGTACTTTTATACTTTTCAAAATGCATCAAACAGACAGGAGTAACCCTCCAGAAAGTCGTTTGGCCGCGTGCTATGTACTGTTTTCATTGTATAGTATTTCCTTCATGTAACTGTTATACATACAGTGAGATTGTGTCATGCTTTAGTGTTGCCTTATGATGAGTTCGTCTCATCTCCTCAACATGAACTGAATGAAGACTCTTCTACTACTGTACGAATGTGGACATGAAGATTAAAGCATTTCAAGCTGCTTCACCGAACGAATTAAACTCCGAGACAACCCACAACTGAGAGCACTCAGTTTGTAGAGACATTGTATAAGTTTACATGGACTATCATGTATTTATACCTCAAACGTTTATATTAGGATGTATTTAGGAAGAGAGTAACCAGAGAGATTATAGAAACCCTTTATATTAATAAGCGACCTTGATTGGTAAATGATGTTTCCGATTTAAATGGATCAAAACCAAAATGTAGAATCCTACGGATTACGATTTACCCGGTTGGCCGTTCCGGAACACTGCCTCGAACAGAAAGCGATCGTGACGTCAGGCGAGAAGAACAACCAACGAAAACCCGAAAGCGAGATCGACGTCATGCGACGTGCGTGATAGCCAACGAGACGCGTGATTTCCGAGCATCGCGACTCGTGACAAACCAGCCAATGAAAATACGCGAGAAAATTGGCATATACACATGTCTTTGCCAGGATCAGTTAGTTGAGCAGTGGGCATATCCCAAGCTTAACACCTAAACCAGTAGTGGGCATATCCCAAACTGGCTTGGGCAGAATATCCAGCAGTGGGCATACCAAGCTGACTTAGTCCGAATGGGCATACCAATGGACTACCTTATACAAAAGAGATTTACGGTTTAGTGGCTATGATGCCGCTGACAATTTGGGCTTCTCTCTCCTCCATGAAAGAATAAAACTTGCGCTAACCCCTGTTGTGTGTAATAAATCTCTATGTGTATATCAATACACCATGCAATAGTAAACTCTTGTTGTTTGTATTAAAAGATAAAGGTCGCAGTGTTTAAGGTTGTATTAATAAAACCATGAGTGAATACACTTTCGTCTGATAACAAAACTGAGCGTGAAGTCGAACGAAAACGGGCGGGTCTAAGTTTTTTAATTGTTAACTTGGGCGTGCCTTGGGCACTCCGACCAAATTCACCAGTGCTCTCGCGGAGTTGTCCTAAACGTGTGTTCTTCTTCTTTATAAGGGAACTGCCACACTTACCAAGTGCATACTGCCCAATACTTGCTTCTTTAAGAGCTTCACAGGTGTTGCATTATTAAATTTACCGTCCATCTGTATTCTACTCAGGCCCGTAATCAGGGTTGCAGGGGTGTCGAAGCCCCCGTAGAAAATTCTCCCCCTGGAAAAATGTGTTGGACATCGCTGAAAACTATTCGAGTAGGGAACGGCAAGTCGTAATGCGAAAAGTTAAATCCACTATACATGTCTTCTGTTTATATAGTCTTCATATTTCAACTTAATGTGTGTGGTACAATTTTGTTAACTCCCGCTAATCACATTGCCTCTGATTACAATGTTTTTTTATGTATGTAACATCTTAATGCAAGGGCCTCATCTATTTGACAATGGTTTTTGTAGTGTCGTTGCCTGCTTTGTGCTCATTTCATGCTTGTTGAACATGTCTTGAAATGTATTGTTGTGCTCTGATTTTGCAAGATGTGTGCTGCATGCGAGAGGTTTGGTTATTGTTAAGTCAGTGTCCTAATGTGTCAGGATTGCGAGATGCAAGGTAAAGGTGCGGAAGTCCAATTGGGCGACGTGACTGCCTTTCTCATGCTGTTAGGTCAGTGTCCGGTCAACACGCATCAAGATCCAAAACACGTAGGGTTAACGCACGAGTCCGAGATATTGTCCAATGTCCGCCGCATAAGAACCTGTGGTGAATTTCAGTTTGAGTTCCAGGTACACCACGAATGTTATCCCTGGCATGGGTTGGGTGGAAGTGTGGTCAGGTCATAAAACCGCATGCGGTCCGGATGTGATCGATCTTAAAACGAGCGCGAACCTTACAGAAATTTCCACTTGAGCTGCACATTTTTTGCAGCTGTTGGTTACTCATTTTTCTCTCAAACTGTAACATGCAGTTACTGATTTTAAGTACTGCATATTTATTGTCTTTTCTGTAACAATACATTTTTTTACACTCAATAGCAAAAAAGTACATTTTATTCATATGGTTAAAAAATGTGGAAATTTCTGTGCCCCTATATTTTTGAGATTTTGCCGAAATTTTCGACAAATGAAAATTTCGGGGGTGCGCTTGGACCCCTACTCCTGCACCAGTTTTTGTTGATCTCCATCGTTTCCGACAGCGATTTTTCAGTCTTTCTTTCGCAACTGTCACAGCAACCTCAATATTTTTCTATTTACTGCAGTCGATCATGTTTTTCATGACAACTACAGTAGTAGCTGATCGGGACACGACCCGAACGTCTCGTTAGACAAGTTGTGATCAGAGCTGCAGGCAAAGATAATGTGCAAGCGTTGCCTACATTTAAAGCTTTATAGATTGGCGGAACATTAATTCTTCCTCCGGACACTTGGCTATCCGCAGCATTCTTTACGCTATGAAACGTTTGCTGTTATTTGCGTTCTTTCGCACATACCTGCGACAACCAAAGTAGCTTAGGACAGTCTCTAGTAAAATGCAATATTACATGGTATTGGTGGATTGGATGGCATGGCCAAAAACCACAGAGGGTGATTACTAGGGTTGCGGAGTCGGAGGCATTTGGGTGGAGTCGGATTCCTAACAACACTGGGAGTCGGAATCGGATTTTTTTGTCCGACTCCGGATGTCCAAATGAATCATTTTTTAAATCACACTCTTTAATTGGGAATTCTTGTTGAAATGGTAGATTCTTTTGAAACTTTTGTTGAAACAGAGATTTCTTTGCTGTGCACCACGATTTCCGTTGATTTTAACAGCAAAATTTCACTTCCTTTATGTTAAGGAGTTGGAGATTTTTACCTCCGACTCCGCAACCCTGGTGATTACCAGCAACAGGACAGAAGTAACAACTATAAATGGGGTGTAGTTAGGTGTTGACTTCCAAATAAACCAATATTTTGCCAACTAGTGCGCTACTGGGCCGCGAAACTAGTTGTTACACGCAAAGTGCAACCCACGTCTATTTATTGTGTTCAGAAACTTTTGTCACACCGAACAAACCATGACATTTTATGAAAGAGCGGAGAAAATTAATTTGGTTCGTCCTACAAAACGACGTCATCAATGGTTTGCCAAAAATTGTTTGGACACACAGAAATTCGAGTGATAAAGAGTTTCCAGGACCATTGTTCCAGAATGACCAAAGCGTCTGCAGAAACACTGTAGATTTTGCAAAAACCTAAAACCTGACACTTTCTGATCCTGTACGTTGAGCAACTGTGCGGGAGCAGGCCCGTACCAAGGTTTTCAGGTTTGGGGGTTCAAAACACATTTTTAGGGGGGAAAGATTTAACTGTATGTTTGAAACAAATTTTTCTGGGCACAAAAAAATTGGGGTGCACTGCTCCGAATGCCCTCCCTCCTGTGGCCTGGTCCGGGGTGTTGAGACATGATCAGGCTCTTTGCTCGAAACGCAGACGACGCTTCTATAAAATTTTCGTGTCTTTCAACCGACAGCGAACGAAAAAATGCATCATACACAGACAAGGCACTGCATCTTTGTGACGAAACAAAAAAGCTACAGTTAAAGTCAAACCTGCGCGAAGCAAATCACTTGCGAAGCGAAAGAAATGCGACATGCTGGCGGGACAGCGCTTGGAGTTAAGGGGGGATACACCTCAGTCAGAAGCCGCTTTTCCGGTCAAAACGCTCGCTGCATTTTCAATGCGAACACCATGGTATGTCTCGACGGCGCAACCGTTGTGAGGTGCTTCATAAGTCACGTTAATCTCAGGAACGCATGTGGTTGTTGGCACGCGCGAGATGTTGCGGGCACGCGGAATCACACGCTCGACAAGGCCAGCCAGCAGTTTGCGTCAACAAGCAACAACTAGAAGCAAGATGCGTCGGTGGTTTTAAGCAGTGAAGGAAAAAACAGCAAACGGGGAACCGCGAAGGTGGACCAAGAAGCTGGTGAACCGGACCGGCACGATGACCGACAGCTCTTCGACTTGTGAATCACAGTACCTCGTGCAAGTAACTTCAGGATGAACGCAGGGAGAATGGAGCAAGATCAGTGGGATTTTATGCTCACGCAACAACACTTGGGCGCGATCGTTAGGTCGGCCGGAAATTAAAACTCGTTTGATCTGTGCAGTTACGTCACCGTGAAAACAGGAGAACGAAGCGATTTAAACACAAGAAAAAGTCGGCGGGTCATGATTGCGGGTTTTCTTTTTTTTCGAAGAGGGCTGTCGTGACCGTTTGGAACGATACTAACCACAACAAAAAATTCGTTCATGGTGTTTCAAGTCATCGCAAGTGTGAAACAGGAGCAGACGCCACGAAAAAACAAAAAATAGCGCCACCAAGTGCAATGTGTTAACCGAAATGCGCAGACGACGGCAATGAAGCAGAACGAAGGGTCTGCGTCTCTCAATGTGAAAATGAACTTACGTGGAACAAGAGCACAGAATATCCAGCGCGGAACTGATGATGTGGCTGTGAAAACGGATCATCTTTGGTTTGAAAATGCTTCTTTCGTCAAATTGCTTTGAAAACAAAAGAACATCACAGCGAAAATACTGGCAGGGGCGTCACTGACGGTTTGGATTGTTACATCATTTGGACTACCCGGAAAGTGCAAACTTTAAGTTTAGACGCGGGAACGACCCTCACTGCTGTTTGACATGAAACGTGCAGTGAGCGCGCCAAGTAATTCGTGCTTTGTGCTAAGATTCGAGACAAAATTCAGAAAACGAACTTCAGTACCATCCGAACAACCATAGGCGTAACCAGGGAGGCCATACCCCCAATTTCTAGCATATCTTATTGTTTTGTGCTTTGAGAGGCGGTGTCCCAAACAAAACACTGTTACTCGCCTAAAGTCAAAATGTTTGCCCCAAAAACTTTAGGCTGGCCAAGTTACTGCCAACGATTGACCTTTTTTGAGAAAAAATACCAAAGAGAAATCTGTTACCACCAGGTCAAGCAACGCGAGTCAGTGTCTTGGCACGACAGGTGAGGCGCCTTAACATGGAGTCAATATTAAAACCAGCTTTTAAAGCTCATCAGATGGGAAGTAACCAGGTTCGGTGTTTTACCCGCAAGCAAGGGAGCACTTCGCGTGGACACAAGTTGTACAAAATTGTCACGAGCTGACGAGTGCACGAACGCTTTCATATAAGGCAGTTATCGCATCAAATCGCAATACCTTCACGCACGGAAACTACAGAAACGTTATTTTTTAAAGAAACGCTACAACGCGTCCAATCATGACGATATTTGCAAAATAGCGAAGGGTCGTGCACCCCTAACATGGTCTTTCGAGCGGCCTGCGCTTTCAAGTATGCACAGGGTGCGGGTGTAGAGGACTTGAGCCGGCTGTAACTCGATGGCGGCTTCCAATAGGTCGCTGACATGATGTAAACGCTTTTCAGCAGGTTAATAATGCGGCAGTTCGCTCGACATTCCCATCAAAGCCCAATTGACTTATCCGAAAGATCGCGATGTCATGCGTGAGGCGCTGCACGCACGACGAGATTTCGCTTCGCAATTTCTTTCAATTATCGCGCAATTGTATGTGTGAAAGTCACGGACCTTTTCGAGGCGGAAATTGCAAGTTTTGGAAAATGCCAAGGTAATGCACGCTGTCGTAAAAGTCATTTGGCAGAAAATGGATTTTGAATTTTGTTTTAAACCAAGTAAATAAAATCGCAATTTCCCGCCCCGAAAAGCGTCACTTATCCTCAATAAAAACTCACCTTTCCATAATCCCCTTCCCCCAAAAATACTTGGTAACTATCGTTTCAAGTCCGGAAACAAAAATCCGCAGTAAAACGGCACAGCCGCAAGAGAGGTGAGGATAGCCAGCTTGTGAAACACAAACACGTTTAGATGGGGAAACACCCGAGTTGTAAGCGCCTCACTGACGTGGCGGCCTGCGATTGGTGGGCTCTCCGCGTACAGAAAGCACATTCCACAAGGAAACTGGCGGGTGAATAAACTGCAAGCGCGAGATGAGTTAGCGAGCGGTTACAGCGAAGCGTTTAACGGCGATGCGGACAGCGCAAGCGAAAATACATTTTGCATATGCTTTGTATATATATATATATATATATGTATATGTCCATGGCACGTGACACGTATTTACATACATGTGTTTGTCAGGTCTGGCATCACGTGATCTCACTTGGCGCAGAGAAGAGCCCGGTCACAATGAACCCCTACTTCGCAGCATCTGACAATCGAATGCAAGCTATGATTTAAATGTGCTTTTGATTACCCCTCGAAAGTTTTTGCACGCTAAAAAAAATGTTCAACGCCACCACGTTTTTCAGCCTGCGATCACAGTACAATTGCTCAATTTGCGCATTTCTTGAAAGACTTTCAACGCACGCATCGCCCGAGGAGCTCCACCTCCCATCTGTTTCTTTCCCGACGGGAGAAGTTTAACTTCTTGTTGCAGCGAAGTTAATCTATTCTTATAACCTTTTGAAACAGTTGTACATTGGAGCTCCACGAATAAACAATATTAAAACATATCTGACAAAGAAAAACGCCCAGAAAAAGGAAAGAAACATAAAACGCAAGATAAAATTGTGTTACGGCGTTGGCATGTAAACGAAAAACAATTAGCTGTTGAAGCTAGGCCCAAGCAAGCCGTCAAAGGGATCCCACTGTTCCAAACCACTGTTAGGCATGCCAGGAGCCAAATTAAGAGCGCCGGTGGAACCATTTGGAGCCACTTGTACTTGCTCGTAAAAGTTATTATTACTTGACGAGAACGCGTGATGGCCAAAGTGCTGAGGATTGCTTTCCTCAAACGCAAGACCCGAAAAGGGGTTTCCGGGGGATGGTGGCCCGGCGTTGGCCGACCCGAGGGTCAAGTCCAGCCAGCCGAGGTCATTGTCCATCGGTCGGAGTGGAAGACCGGTCACGTCCCCACTGCTCGACAAAAGTTCCTGGGACGCCGACTTCATTAAGTGATTGTGCAAAGGTCTGGGGGAGCCTAACGGCCGAAAAGTCGATTGCAGGTGGGGTTTGCCCCGCGGTGGCGTCGCGGGGGACAAACTGACCGCATTCAGGGTGGGCTCGCCGCTGTCAAGCGACGACGTAGACAAACGCAACTCGTTGAACAGGTCTTTGTTCGACCCGTCCAGGTTTGTGTCCATGGGCGAGTAGTGGGAGTTCGAGTAGATTATGCCCGAGTCAACGCTGTTGCGCGCACTCGCACGCGAGTAGGGAGGCAACGAGGGCGGGTTGTCTATTTGCGAGTCCATCAAGACACCCGTTGAATTTATCACGGGGGGGAAATTGGAGGTGTCCATCAGGGCGTCTCCGGCCGACTCCACCAGCATCTTGGTCATATCAGGGGAGCAGAAGTCGCGCTGACGGGCCGGAAAACCGCCCTGGTGAGGGAGAGATTTGTTCGGTGGGACTTCGCGCGCAATCGGAGCGCCGTAATCGTTATTCGCGAGTCCATGGTGCTGCAGGAAACCATGGTGACGGGCGATGCCCGGCATCTCGGCCTGGCGTCTGTAGGCCGGATGGTCGTTAAGGAGCTGACGCGTGACGACGGGCGTTGTCGGAAGTTCTGCGAAAAAAACCGGAAAATCGCTTTGATACAATGTGAAACGCCGGGCCGATGAGGCCTCAATCATGGATCCGCGCGACATTACAGGCCATACCATGAAAGCCTGGTACAAGTTTTGGAGGGGCCTGGCATACGTTTTTGTGAACATAGCGCTATACTGAACAAAAGTGAGGTATGTTACCACCATTAAAACACCACAACAGCGCGCCACCATTTAAGTTTCCCGCCTGATGTACAAGCGCTGCATCCCGGCAGTCAGCGAAGTGGCAACGACGATACCAGGTACCCCAAAAGCGTTGGTGGTTGAGATGTTGTCACCTGTTTTTTTTTCACTGAGACACTTCGATCATTTGTACCGTAATATTATTAAAACTCACCAAAACAGTATTCACCACCCTACCTTTTCAGACATCACTACCGAACTGACTTTAATTTTTTTCAATCATTTGAGAAAAATCCGGTCCACGACCGAAAAAAATCCAGGTTCTTGCACAAACATATTGTTGTTGACCACGCTGTTCGCGTGACTTTCTGTAACGTGCGCCGAACACACCAACAATAAAACGCATTTCGTTGTTTCAATCCAGCTGCATTTCAAAGCTGATTGCATAAAACCAACTTGAACAAAACGCCGAGCCAACTCACCGGGAGGTGGCAAGAGTTTTGAATTAGTACACAGCAAATCATGTTCGGCATTGTCAACCGAGTAACTCACCGCCAGTGTCAGCGAGTAGTTCGAGCAGGTCGTCCATCTGTCGGTTCGCGGTGTCTTTCATAACTCTGCCACCGCTTTCTCGTAGCATCTGAAACGGACAGGGACCCTGTCAGACCCGAGTCAGCAGCAGGGCCAAAGCAGGCAGCACCGCAAACAAGTTGATTTCGCGTCCGTAACATTTTTACTGAACCTGCTGAGCAGCCTCACTTGTCCAAAGCCTACAGCGTGAAGTTGAAGCAACTTTTAATCAAAGAAATGGCATTGAAACAGACGCCGCGTTTAACATTAAATATCTAAAACAACCGGCAAATCCGTTTGATTCAACTCGTTGAAATGCTAAAACGTTCATGATCTACCACCATCCTGTAACTTACCTCGAAAGCTTGGTCGTAGTTGGGGGGTTGGGAACAACTCGTCCTGACAGATGGGGGAGTGGGGTTGCTGCAAAATACACAAATCGGCAAGTCGGAAAGAAAATTATGGTGTATAGGGGGATTCATAAGAACATTTCAAAACACTACGATACACCTCCACAACGAAGGTTTTTCAAGCGCAGCATCAAGCAAAGGGTGTCGACTGTTTTCTTAGCCCCTATAACGCTACTCAAGTGATGCCTCGTGTTTTCGAAAAATTTAAATCCATTTCCTGGACAACACACTAGCTCGCTAGTTGTCAATTGGGATGCGGTAGGTTGCATTGTAAGATTAACTGAATGAACACTCAAAACCTCTTCAACATAACCACCAGGCACCAAAATTTTCCGATGGTTCCGAAAGGGTGTCGCGAATAAACAAAAGTTCGGAATCACTGCACGATATGATCTAAAACAAAATTCTATGAAACTTGGAAAGCCCCTTGACCCACCTGGAACAAAATTGGGGGTTGGGTTGGCGCTGGTGCGTTGCATTCTGCACAGGAAACTCGAACTTGGCCGATTGTTGCGTCACTTGCACGTTGTCGGCAGCGCTGTCGATGGTCTGAAAAAACGCGAACTCTGTCTATGGTGGAATGTTTACTAAAAAAAAGTTGTGCTCACACACAGACAAAAGGAAAAGATCAACGGACCTCGCATTCGCTCAATTGTGTTTTTTTCGACCACAAAATGAGCAAAACAAGCATGTTGTTCCAGAAATAATGTCTTAGCGAATAGAATAGCTAATATATTCCATTCACGCAAACCAACAGGAATTTTCGTTTACAGAATGAAACAGATAACCCGGGTTTTAATATACGCTGCACTTCCCTCACTGACAAATCGCTTAACAATTTCTGTCGCCACTATTTCATTCACAAGTCCTTTTCTGTCTTTTTCCAAAAATTTAAGCAGCGAAAATCGTGTATTACAAAGGCTTCGTGAATGACGGTTTACTTTTGAAAACAGTACGAAACTGCGGTGTCTTTGGCACTCGCTACGAAAGCTTCCCGGATCACAAAACTCAGTCTCAAAGTTGCTTCACTGCGATAATGTTACAGGTGATGAAGATGCTTTTTACTTGTCAATACAGCGAGTGTAACATGCCATTTCAAACAACAACATTGGAACGTGACGTAGGGAATATGTAGCTGAGCACAAGCCATAACTTCAAATCAGCAAATTTGATTGATTCCATAACTCAATTCAAGCAATACTGAATACGCTTCGACACTCAAAAGATGCCTGGAATGTCATATAATATGTACATTTGGTGTTCCACCCTTTAAAAGACGTTGCTGGAATTCCTACTTCATATTAACACCAAGTTTTACCCAAGATAGCTGTTTAATAAAATTCCAAGTGGGACATGCGCATTCCCACAAACAGTCTACAGGTGATTAGCTCAAAAATCGGTGAAATCGAAGTTCCGGAATAAGTAACACACGACCTGTGTTGACTGCAAACAGGTTCTTACTTGCTGCTGTGGTTGCGCCGGCATGCCGTTCTTCTTACGCTCTTGAAGATGCTGAAGCTGTGACCTGTGCAGTTCCACCATCCTCCGCAAGTCGTTTATCTCCTTCTGCTGTTCCTCCAGCAACCTGTCTTTTGACAGCTGTTCTCGCTCCACGAAGTTGCCAGGGTTTGCGGGCGATTGCCTCGGACCGCTTGCTGCGCTCACCATGGTAACCATGCTGGCATCCTGCACGCAAATTGAAAACAAAAGAAATGAGCCATTTCAGCGGAAATGCTGTTGGTTGCCCTGCTGAGTGCAGCATATTCACGTGACTTCAGGGTAAATGCCAGGCAACCTCAAGTTTCATCACTAATTTTAATTTGCGGTCGCCTGAAAAGCTTTCCGGTTAGTCACATAAAGCTGCATTCGAGCAGTACAGTATATGGTGCTGATACACCAGTAAAAATTGAGAAATGAAAAGTTGTGAAGACTGTCTAATGTATGCATCAAAAAAAGTAAAGGTAAAATTATGACGTTTCCAACAAACTTAGTTTGGAAAAGTGAATGATTTGAAAAGGACGCAGTGGAACAGCGACGTGAAAAAAATTTCAACCCGGAGGTCTGCTCGCAGCTTGGCACAATTCACGTTAAAATCAAGGCTTGCGTGTGTCTGATCACGCTCGGCGCACATAAAGTTTTACACAGGAGGAGCAGACAGGCGTGTTTTTGAAAACAGTGAGGTAAACATCTGATTTCACTATCGGATAACTCTCTTCTTGGAAAGGCTAAGGAAAAAAGAGTGCAATCGGGACACAAACGGGGATTTTTTAAATTTGCGCGTAACTTCCAACGCGTGACTGTGTCGCTCGTTCTCAAAAACAAAATTAAGCTGAATCAAAACGTAAACCACGACCTATGTTAAGCGAATGATGTCATAAAAACGATAGTTGCGACGCTTTTGACAAGCTATTGCATGTTTTCTGAAGTTGTAAATAAAAGTTGATGTCACTTGTGCGGGTGTCTCAAGTTTTCGGAGTTCTCAGCCGAAATCATTGTTTTTATCGAAACCATACGCACATGAAGTGTGTGAATACTTTTTGCGGCGCTACACTCGGCAGGATTAAAAAAAACAACTTCTTAGTAAACAAGACGTGTTTTTCGTCGGTGTTACTGTTAGTACACCGCAACGCATAATGAATCTCTATCCGTTACTTCGTCCGAGCTTTCCGGACGTTCCGCTCAAATAACAACCACGTCGTCGTTTTCACACAAACAGCGGACTATACAACTTATACCTACTGTATTGGAAAACAATCCTTCGTACTTCAATTCAGGCGTACATGCCAGGCACCCAGGTATGTGGGCCAAAATAAACTGAATTGTTTAATGGCGCTCGTTTCTGAATCGTTTCTGCGTCGTACTTGATATATATATATATAGATAGTTTGACTAGATATAGATTTCCAACTGCACGCTTACCTGCACATTGCAGTTCCACGTGGGCATAGTGAACTTCTCTTGCTTCAGGATTATCTTATGCGGTTCACGCACAGGCATGCGCGCCACCTTGTGGGTGAGGATCGTGTTTGGATCAAAACTGTAGGAGGCGCTCTCGCTTGATGTCTGGCTGTGGGTCGCTGGCGCGGTGGTGGCATGACCGGAAGTTAGTTGTGCGTCATCGGAGGACATGTTGGTGAACGTTACCTTCAGCATCGATAGTCACAATGGAAAATGTAATTACTGTCATCAGCGGATGAAATGGAAAACACCCAGACGTCCATGCGGAGTGCACTTAATGTTTGCTTCGCACGTGCTAAAAATTTCACGATTTATTTTAAAAACAAACTACAGGCGCATCACGCTGTTCTTTAAAAAGTGTGCGTGCTTCAGGAACAACAACGCAGCGGCCCGAGCTACAATTTAAATCACATCGGACGTTTCGAAAACGAATTGTTTCCCATCCATAAGGAATGTTTAATTTTTTTTATTTTTATCTCGTTGCTTGTTGCATCTTTTTCACCCGACTTAGCAACGCTTCCAACTGTGTCTCTGTTGTAAACGTTCGCGGTTACAGTTCACAGGCAAAAGCAGGAGGACTGAATATTATATGACAAAATTTCGTGCCGTAAGGTGCTACACCAGTGCCGGCGTCTAGCAACACACGTTGCTATCATGGGCTTCTTGACCGCGGTGATTAAGCAATTAGGCAAATCAACACATGGCATGGGAGATCTAAATACCACAGACATTTAAAATGACCTACTGTTTGAAAGAAACGAACAAAGTAAAAGTTTGTAAATCTAGACGATGAAGCTCACAATTACAGAAATGTTGGTTTGAATTCAAATTTACAGTAAAAACCTGAATGTGTTAAGTATTGCCACAACCAGGCGGTAGTTCGGATATTTTGCCTAGTTCATTAGACCAACGAGCAGCTACAATTAGATAAGATCCATGCATACCCCCATAAATTTGTAGCACAAGATGCTTGTATGATGGTTTAAAACAGGAGACTACAAATCACGCCGCATAAGGCCGATTATTTGACGAGATGCGGGAATTTTCAATTCTGATCCGCTCATTTAGGTTTACAAGTTTGTATTTTTTCCAGCACAGCACAGACACAAACGGAGCAATACGGTAACAAGTCTGCTGACAAAGCATTTCCCAGTCAACTATCCAACCATTTGCAGGCAACAGACATGTACTCGACACGCAATCACAAGCAGTAACATATCGTGTTTGACAGAATTTAAACAGCATTTGCAGTAAATCATTTAAAGATTTACCACATCCATACATGTCTGAAAATTTATCCAAACAAAAGTTTGTTTCAAGCGGCATTTGATAAACCGCATGCGACAATGGTAGAAGGTAAACTGACGAAACGACCCAAAATTATTTGAATAGAACATTTTTAGAGCAAACCAAACAACGCACCTCGTTCACTGAAAGTGGACTCATCGCCGAACTCTCGTCGATGGATTGTGGTTCTGAAAAACTGCAAGAGAAATGCAACGATCAGACTAAGGCTGCGCAAAACATCGGTTAACTCTGTTTGCATTTGTTAAATCATAAACTGTCGTTATTTTTGCGAAATCGTAGTTAACTAGTATTCGTTTCAGACAGCCACCCTTCCAATCTTTGTGGTCTCATCAATGAGCTTTGAGCAGAGACACAGGTCAAAGCTGTTTTAACAAATGCAGCTTCAAAGTCCTATAATCCCGAACTCGGCTTGTTTACTACGACTTTGAAGACGTCAGTGACGATATTCTAGTACAACTTCGCAACAGAATTGAGCAAAACGAATAAATGGGTACGACTCGAGAGAATTACAAGCCATGTTCTCTTCATACCATATCACATGTCTCGACAGAGAGGTTGGGCAACGACAGAGCAGCGCATTATCTGCTGAGAGCTTTATGGCTTGCGACGTGGAATCACGCCTTGGGCGTGATGTTACAGTGTATAGCTGCGGGGCCTAGTCACTACCTTTTGTGATTTAGTGCAATGTCAAAAGATCATTCGGGGTCTTATGAGTAAAATGCCTGAAGTAAAAATCGAGTACAGTCTCTACCAACGAACATGTATTGTTAGCTCCAATTCTGCTGCTTTAAGAAAAGGCCGACGCAGAATGCGTTGCTTCTGTTCGTTCTGAAATGGTCCCAAGAAGAACTATGCAGCTGCGGATAGCGTATGGCTTTGCAGTCTGCACTACACAGTAAGACAGCGCATAAAGGCAGTTCAGTTACGTTGTGCCATAAGGCAATATGGCGAACGGTACACATGGTAGCTGCCAGGATGGGATACGGTGATTCCGGAACAAGTAAATAGTCTGGAAATCGAAATTTTCTTGTTTCTGATTAAAGTTCCAGCAAACGCGCGACGAAAAACAACGCACTTCGTCTTCAGCCATTTGACCGCAATGTATCGTCGTCCTTTAAGATCAAACACCGACGCATAAGCGGTTAGCCAGGTTTCACCACGGCTTTGACAGTAAAAGATTACGGGAGTCCTTGCCTTGTCGGGTGGCGCGTAGTAAATGGCGTCAGTGGGATCAACTTGTGCATTGCCATGTTTGCTTGGCCGTGAAGAGACACAAACAGTTATTACGAAATTGAATAGACCGATAAACTTATTTCCACAGTGGCCAGAGGACCTGGCGCTGAAAATAACGAGCGATTTTCAAACGGCACGTTCACTGGGACGTGAACATCGCCAACAAATTAGACTGCTCTAATCCACGGCAGTGAATTGTTCATGGTGAAACGCGGAATTTCCACCAGATTGCGAGCAGTTTGTGTCCCGCGAATCTCGTTATTCTCGAGCGCCGCTCTTCAAACACAGACAAGTCATTCTTTCAAATCACTGAGGCAGAAACTAATCAGTCGGTTTAGACCAATAACCAATCGCATGTGCGATGGAATTCACGGACCACGTGGGCTGCCCGTCTTGAAACCGCGAATCATTGCACGGAAGGTGATTTGCGCTGTCGCAACTTCAACTTGAAAAACTTAGCTCGATCGTTTCACAGGCAAGTACATCTCAAAGAAGCTGTTTTCGGCAGCTGATTTTCGACTGAAGCAGTATGTTAAGAAAAGTAAAACCAAGAACCAAGGTTTGACTCACAAGACGCTTTCGTTCTTCGTGCAGTGCGGCTTGAGCCTTTCAATCAGAACCTCTTTCGTACCGGTAACCTGCGATTACACGAACGTTCCGATCTAAGAAGCTGCAGTCAGATATCATTGATACGGAGGATAAATCGCTCGGCTCACCTTCAAACCACGTGACTTGAGCTCTTCTTTCAGTTCGGTCACTTTCATTTCGTCGAGCTTACTCGCGATCAGGACCGAGCTCAACTTTCGCGGCTTCTCAATCTTCATTGTTTGCGTGAGGGGCGGTGGTGGCGGGGGCATCCCCTACAACGAAGGTCAAACGTAGGTGAGCATGATGTCACACAAATACATATATTTGTATATCACAACAACAACAAGGCTTCGAGCGGACGATAAGCATCGCGAGACTTCGCAGTTTCTCCTTCAAATATAAACGGGCTGTTGAATCAAAACAAGGGCACGCCATCTGTAGTCGACGGGTAGGCAGAGGTTTATTGCAGTTGGTATTCTCCATTAAAAATCAAACATTTTATGTATAAAATTACTTGCCAACAGTCGCGTGCGGCCGATGTGAAATGAAAACGACTGCTGCGACAACCGACACGAGGTTACTATGGGTCAAAAGTTCACGAAGGTGCGAAGCCTTGAATAGTTTAAATGCAGGTGGGAAGGTCAGCATGCTTCTGCCCTCCAGGCGCCCGAAACATGACGAGGCGCTTGCGCAATAGTTCAGCTTAACCAGAGTGAATGTGACGAAATAGTCGAATTTTCAATAAGTTGAATGTTTGATTTACGCTGTTTTCGCTTGTTCAGCATGAAAAGCATGATTCATCTGTTTTGACAGTCGAGATGGAGCTCAGTAAATCGTCCCATAGTTTTCAAAGTAAGTGATATGGAAACTTCTTGCACGCCAACAATATTTACTAAACATTTAATGCGGCTATGCATTCAGACAGAAGATAGGCAAAATAATTTTACGGGATATCCACTCTATCCCACCAGATAACCTCCAATCAAGCCTTAAATTAGGAACTCCATATCAGCAAAATGATCCCGGGAGCATCCTGTTGCGAGGTTCGTTTCTTTGGCGGAGAAAGCGCAACGAGTGCGACGCAATGAGTCACGTGATGACTGGCATGGATATCGAACGATTGCTTCGATGCGATTGCGGTCAAGTCAGTCACGTGATCGGGATGTCTTAAAACGTATCGGGCCACTTCAAACGGTTACCAAAGCGAACATGGCCTTGCAGGATACGGCAAGAACGGTACACGAAATTTTTCAATCAATCCTTTCTTTTTCGGCCAAGAAAATGGAGTCAGCTGGTATTATAACAATCGGACCGATGCGTAGTACGTTTATCAACCATTAGCATTGCATACTTTGGCGAACTACAAAAATTTTGTTACATTACAAGCATTGTTTCCTCATGACGGAATGCGCTGGGTATGGCGTTATCACAAGTTTACATTGTCAGAATGCAGAAAGAACAACTTTCAGATTCTGTGAGAAGACAACGGAAAAGCATGCAGAAAACCTGTTATTTTGCGATACAAGCAGGATTTAACTAAAAACATTGTTTTTGACATATTCTTGAATTCCATAACGTTTACCGTAGCGTTGAACTTGGTTTGAAAACTACGCTTGTAACTCTTGAAATAATTTTTGTTCTTATCACATTTTCACTTCAAAAATCAGAAATACCATGTTGCTACAGAGCGGAAGAAATACACAATTAGTGCTGGAAGTTAAAATTTGAAATATTGAAACGATTCAGCAATTGCGTGCGAGTTACAGAAACATGCCGTGTTAGCAGCGCTGCGTGAGCTGATCATAACCGCAAGAAGAAAAGTAGGCGTGACACGAGCGGAAGGCAAACCATACGGGTCACGTGATCGGCTGCACGTCACGAAAATCATTGGTGAAGAAACAGAAGGGAAATAACTTAGAGTACTCGAAAAAACTATTCTGGAAAACACAAAGCTCATTTGTGTCATGCTCAATCACTCGTCAAAACAGTCACAGCTAGTGATAGGTAGGTTACCAGCCGCCAAACGGTTGTTTTGAGTATCTGAGGCACTTCATTTTGGACTTAACCGTCTGCAATTCTAAACATATTCGTGGCTCGCATAGTCTCAGATTTAATGCATTAGCGCCCTAACTGTCAACCTTTACCCCAGTGAGAGTTGATAAGAACCCGGTTGTGATACAGTCTCAGCCAAACCATTCTGCAGCCCACTGCTGGTCAGAACCTCGAGAGCAGCAACGTACAAAGTTGCAACCACGGCGGCAGGGAAATACCCTAGCGCAGGTAGATCGCAACGCCGTCTATCAATTACGCATCGAACGCAGGTGAAACAAGTTGTCACAGGTTTCCGCTTGTAGTCAAGCATCACGTGTTCTTGAAATTGCCAGAGGATATACAGGCCATCTGCATCGCTGTATGCCTGTATGAGAAGATACGCAGCCTACGCCTTTCCATGATGGATTAGGACGAGGATGTTGGATGGTCGGGCTTGGCTTTTGTGCTGCGGACGGTGAGCGATGCAGGTCTCTAAGTCTGGTTTCGCCGAAACAACCGCAGATCCGTGGATCAGGAAGTTTTAATTGCATTTTTAACATGTCGCCAACGCTCGAGCGGCAAAAAACAACAATGTTTTTCTCGTGTCGCGTCTTCTTAATTCCTTTAGCTCGCTCGAAAATTCGTTGAAGGCGCACAACGGCAAACGAGACATAGTTCCTTTTCCATTCTCTTCCACTTTTCCTTTACGAACTATTAACCCCACCAACGCCATTTGCAAAAACCCGAAAGTCACACTACATATGACCTGCGCCACAAGGGTTTAAAGCATTAAAACCAGACCAAAGAATAATAAACAATGACTTTAGGCAGAGTGGAGAGGAAGATTATCAACCTTGNGCACAGTGAACATTAGCAACAGAATTGAGTTTGACATGTGAAGGTAAANAGTAAAGTTTTGGGGTGAGCAGGTGGGAAATCGCGATATATCGCTGCTTAAACACAAACTTATATGCCAATCAACGGCAGCACCTGTACAAGTGCATAACTGTTTACGTTGATGAGCAAGAAATTCTTGGCAGGGACTCCGCGGGCGACCTGCCACCAGTGGTCTTTCTGAACGGTCGCGCAAAGAGATTCGCTGCGTGGGACTGCGAGCGCGTATACATTGCACTATAATAATAATCGGATCAAAAACCACAAAATAAGCNGCGCACTTGCGACGTCCCAATAGCCGCAGACCTTGGACCGAACGCAGACAACCGTTGGTGGGGGGTGAATTGCAACTTGCTGCAAACAAACGCGACGGAAACAGACCCAGGGGTGGGTTCGGTAGCTTCCGAGACTGAGCATTGAGTTTGACATGTGAAGTTTTCATGCAATGTTTAATTGTGTGCAACGGCGAGAATAATGATTCGTTACCAGAAAACTTGATTTTGAACAAAAAACAATACTCGAAAGTGGGTTTCGAAGTGAATTTTGCACCGTACACTCCCAAAACTGAAATGAAATATGCAGATACTTGTAATGAAGTAGGTTGCAATATGGGAAAGACGTCTCACCTGCTGCCCATACGTGGATGTTTGCTGAGACGATTCGCCAGATCTGCATAAGAAAGTTTTTGTATTTCAAATACGTTCAAAAGAAAATAACGAGTTGCACATCTTCCCTTTATTTGCCATTGGTCGCGCAGTACCTCGAAAACCAATGCCGTGGCTACATGCCGCGCTTGCTTTCCATCGCAAATTACCCGGGACGTACACGGTCTTTAATATAGTTGCTTATTCATTAAGCGCACGTTGTCCATTCTGAAGAGCTATTAGACGCTGATAGGAGAGCGTGTAATTTAACTCAGGCTCTTTCGAAGAATCAACCGTCGGCCAGCGAAAACCACGGCAGCGGTCAGCTGCTAAGTAGCAGCGACCTCGACCGAGAACATGAGATCACCATGAAAATCCATACTTCAAATACAAAAAGTGCTCGTGATGTGGGAAATGCTTCGGGCGGGCTTCGTCATCGCTAATGAGAACGACAACAGTTCAATATGAAGGTCGTAAACATTAAAAGAGCGCGATCGTGTTTTGCTTCAAACACCTATACAGCAGAAAACAAAAACAAGCACTGGAGTCGTCGCTTGAAACAATATCAGGATCATATCGAAGTCAATCACACAGTTCTATGCATTGCAGGCATCACGACATCCAGCTTACAAACGCACTCGAAAATAATTTAAGAAATAGGGGGTGAATTGAAGACAAGTTTTTATTCAATCAAAATATGATTTATAACCAGACTAACCTTTGTCCCGATAACTGGGTCGAATACTGTTTATTCATGATCTGAAGTTGCAGATAGAGCTGCTGTTGTTGTAATAATCTCGTGTAAGGGGTGTCATCTTGCATTTCGGTCATCATAGCGCTGTTCTCCCTGCTTTTGCCATTCGCCTGCATCAAGAGAATGCTTAACGAGGTGCGATGCTACTGATTGAAGCTTGTGACGTGTGCTTTAACGAGCACGAACCCACCAGACCTTGAGCAGGCATATTTATCACACAACAGCCGGCAACAGGAAAAAAGGCCGAATCGATTGAACAACACCTTCTCAGTCAATGCTAATTTAAACCGAGGCGCGAGAAGCGAAAATTTATCGGAGCCAATTAACGATGAAAACTACGTTGTTCGTCATGGTACGAAATCGATTCTTTCTGTAGTACAGCAAAAATGAAAGAGCGTTACAAATTTGAAACAGTGGAAGCTTCTGTCATGTTATCTTACGTATATTTGGTGGTGCGTTTTGCTCTTTTTTCCTTACAAAACGCTGGCAAACGCGGCACCTTGATTTAGAAATGTTTCCACAACTAAGTAGTGCAGAAACAATGCCAAGTTGAACGATTGGCACAAAACCGTTTCGTTACAAAGCATTGCTAACACCCTAGTTGTTCATTTTTCTAAGTTCTCCACACGGTGTTCCATCAACGCCGTGTCAAAGTACCATTTGTTGAAATAACAAAAAATTGCCCGTTTTTACATTGAAATCTGTCCTTCACAGCAACAACTTTTTTCCAGTTTTCTCGCAACATGATTGTGGCCTTGCTTGGAAATTGAGTGTGGATCTATAAATCGCATGAATTAATGTTTTCTGAAATGGTGCATGTCAGTGCACAAATACAAGTGCATTTCCCACAAAAACTTCAATTTTCAACCCGAAATATTCAACAGATACAAAATATCACATCTTGAAAGATGCAGCAAAAACAAAGGAGTTAAAATGAAAAAACATCTATGCAAAAACCGTTTCGCATAACAGTCCGAACGATGTGCAAATCGTGTGTTTGTTTACGGCCAACAAGTAACTGCGAGTTGAATTTTTGCACTTCAGGTTCAAAACGAAAAAGGCTGCTCCACCGAGACACAAAATCGACTACTGCATAACAGATGGAACAGCTAAGTTTTTAGTTTTATGGAGACAAAATCAACACAAATTTACAATAAATCCTGAAGTCGGACACGGTCAGGATTCATTTCGGCTCTGATTTGTTCTTAGTATCGCGCGTGTGTCAAGTCGTCTGGAGAAACTTAGTGGCTCGCCACCCGCTTCACTACAAGCAATTCCCCTTTTGATGGAAAATCTCGTACACAAGCCGTGTAATAGAAATTCATATCGCGCGACGATCGTTTTAAAATACACAAGAGCCGAGCCTCGAATAAAACAAACGTTCGTCGCCCAAGTTAGCTTTGCTGTGATCGGCCTCTGCATCAACAGCATACCCCCGAATAGTAGAACGTGATATACGTGGATAGAATCCACAAGGTCCGGTACATTACAATCACTGTCGACACATTGCGATGCACATGCGGAAACGAAAGGAGAATAGTTCTTCGCAAACATAGAAACGTCGCGTTGTGTAAGTACGACGTAAGCATGCTTCTAAATCTGACAAACTCAATCATCAGCATTAAGTTTATTTGCTGGCAAGCACGTGTCTTCTGAGCGAGGGCAACGTGAACGAACTTCGTGTTTCGTCACCTATTAAACATGGCTGAAACTGCAAGGATCCAGTATACGCGCCAGAAGCAGCCAATTGTCTAGATTGTTTGGCAACAGCACAGGTTAACGTGAGCAATAATTTATGGTCGCATTTTGAGGAAGCCAGTATCTGCAATCGCGGAAATATGCAATTAGAAATGGCAGCCTTCACAAATTTGAAGAACTGAAAACTATTTGAGGGGTGAGCGAAGTCTGATCTTTCATTTGATGTGATGTCATTTGATCCCAGCAGTTGAACTAGTGGTGTCGCACAGAAAGACCAATCCTTGAAACATACAAATGCTTGTTTTCACAGGATCGATATGCGAGGTTTTCCAAGGGTAATGCAATAATCAATTTGCTTTGGTATTGATCAGGAGGCGTCAGTGAATATAAGATTACAGGGGCCGACGATAACCGTGGAAAACGCTGATTCTGTCGGCGATACGCGTTAGTGTTCGGCGCGAAAATGAATTTCGATTCTGCGTTCTGCAACCGGTGTCTCAGCAAGTGAGCTAGCGGTTGGCAGATGTTAAGCGAGACGACATCGAAGCGTCTCTCGACATCTTGTAAATTCGTCAACCACACGAAACGCACATGCAGACCAGAAAGTTCAAAAATTCCCAACAACAAAAAACACGAACTTGGGCGGTAAATGTATCCAACCAAACAAACAAAAAAGACGAGGAGGTGAAAAAGCACGTGCACGCGAGGCAGTTATCCGGGCACATTTTCAAATGGATCAATTGCGGTTTGTACTTTCCGTGGCAACTGGTGTACAATTGGGGTGTATTAAAGAGACCATCGATTAGACAGATAACAATTGCCGGCGTCCATTCCAACGGACAGGCTATTTGCATGCAAGCGGTTCAATGAGTCACCCTTCAGAAAGTCAGTCTCGGCAATAATGCATCAGCTGTTTCTCGCATACTGAGCGCATTGCTGCGAGCGGATAATCTGATAAACCCGCGTGGCATGAAATTACGGGGAGAACTGAGAACACTGAGCAGCGAGAAAACAAACAAGCAAGCAAAACTCGAAGTTTTACCGACTCGCTTTTGAACTTATTCTCATCAGCAAAACGCACTACAAATCGCTTGAAACGGCCCACGAATCTTCGAAGACAAGAGTGTTGTGGTAGCCTTGTTGGGCGGAAATCAACTCGATGCAGATTTAGATGATAACAACCACTTGGCCACACCTCCATGCCCTAAGTGATGTGTAGAGCACAGTATTATCCAGTTGCGAATTATCGTGATAAGCAATAAATAGCTTTTATTTCTCCTAAGTCTGCAATCGCCAGCAAATGGTCCTGCACGCACGACCAGAAGCACGTGCAAAATTCCACAGTATGCAGAAAACTTGAGTGCGGGCTGGTGCGCTAAGCCGATGTCAAAGAAATGCGTCGCGACAAAGTAACAGAATTACACGTTTTCCGGAAAATGTTCGCATGGCGATACGCGCCACTGCTCACCCTCAAGCAACTGATTATTGTCACTCGGAACCGAAGCTTACGATAGGTCTGAATGTTAACGCCACGGTTCTAATCTAAATTAAACGCGCGTGGTGTGAGGTACGTTACACGAATCAAACAGTGCAGAGATCGCTTTATTTGAATTCGGCGCGTTTTATCATTACAGGGGTATTGGCTGCCGATCACACAGCTTACGTAAGCGGTTACCAACGGGCTCCAGCAACAACTGATCTGCACAAAGTTGAAAGACAGCGTGCGCGCCCCACCTACAAGCTGTTGGCACAACCTTCAAAGTGCCGGAAAGAAGACTGCCGCGTAACCTTTTGGTGTCGCATGCCACAGGAAATGGTAAACAACATAATTAAACTGTCACTATTACGCCAGATCAAGTACAATCGCTTCATATGCAAGTCCAGGACAAGCGAAATCATTAAGAGCTTCCAGTAAAGCGGTTGATGCGCAACAAAGGCAAAGCGCTTGCCGGTGATCAGAGGGCTTTTAATTTAAATGTTGAAAACACAAAGAACGAGAAAAGCACAACATGGCATTGACTGCCAAGCACTTCAATATTTGTGTCTTAGCTGAAGTTTGTCTTTGAAACAGGAAAAGTTCACGTAATAGTCCAGAAAACTAAACTACGGTGGCCAAGAACCTGTATTTAAAAATACAGGTTAAAATGTACTGAGTAACTGGTTAGGCACAACCGTGTTGCAATGTCGTGATAACTGCAGTCTGGTGCAAGTAAATCAGCAAGAAACATGGACGCCAAGTGGCATACTACTGGTTCCGCCAACCGCACTTTAGTATTTCTGTTGGAGTGCAAAGCAGCTTGTAAGCACTAAAAGGCAGCAGAAACGCTGATGGGATAAACAGGAATCAACATCGCGTAAAATTCCACTGGTCCCAATCTGTGATAAAACATTCGCAGAACCTTTCAATAGCCGTAAAAAAACTGGTCCCTAGGCCTCTCGCAGCGTTGAAAACAAAAAAAATGAACATACTAAATTTTTAACAGACTAAAAACGAGTACCTTTTGCTCAACTGTAAAAAATCTGGGACAAACAATGGATCAAAAATATTGGAAATTTTTGTCAGTAATTTTGAAACGCGATGGCGAAAAACTCCAAGCAGACGTCCGTCTGCTCAAAACGTCTGGTGTCTTCATTGCCTTGCTTCGAACCTTGTGCACGGAACTAAAAATAACGAACAATGACATTCTTCCACCCTTGTCCCGCATGATGCTCGTAGAAAATATTTAGCGTGTGACACGTTAATGTCACTCTTGTGTTGTCACACATGATCCGAAACGGCAGAAAAATGCCGGTCTCGCCACAATGTACCGACGATTTTTTTAAAATGGCAGGTTGAGCGTTTCGGTGCAGGGTTCGCGTTTCCGGAAGGAACAAGTCGCTGTGACGAAATAGAAATTGCTGAACAACGCTACCTGAAAAACCTATCTTTCTACGAAAAAGTTTATCTGTGACCTTGCGAAAGCACTGACAAATGGACGCTCAGCGTAAATTTTAATTATCTAATAGGCACTGCTGAAAAAATTTAACACTCTCCGAGTAGAAGATAAAATAATGGTGTTCTTTATCTGCAAGAAAGTAGCGGAGCGTTAATCAAGCCAGTGCCAGGGAGCACTTGGCACTCGAATATGTACAGGCGCAGCTCACGTAGATGCGTAGTGGAGCACCTCAGTTAATCCGTTAATTTTTAGTCTAGCAAACACTGAGTGACGGTTTAAAATCTGCCGAAAAATGCTAAACTTGTTTGAAGAACTTCTCACAATTTCACAATGAACGTTAAAATTGGCAAGATGTTACACTCTTTCTTAATGCAGCCGATTTATGCTTCTTTGTAAGATCAATGGCAATTCCGCATCTTTAATTTGCGTTGATTGAAGCGAATGAATAATTACTTGCTTTCATTCCTAATGGAAACAACCACTCAGGTCGTCGTGTGTTTACCCATAAAACGATGGCAACTTCAAAATTTTTACCGTGACATTTCGTCCACGAAAATGTTGTTTACTTGAATTATGCAGGTTGTGAAAAAATAACAATGACAGCTATGTCCAAACATGATGTAAAAACGAGCACTAGTACCTTTAGGAAATTCGTGCTATCTCACTTAACGGAAAGATGCGACGCATATAAAATGCGAAAGCCAAAAACTATGACGATGGTGCTGCCGCGATGCGGAGATGAAATTGCACAAAACGAGCATTGAGTTTCTTTCCTAACTTACTGAGAAAAGTTGGTGAGTTCTATCGTGCTTTATTCTCGGCTTTATTGAAACGGTGTGCTTGGATTTTCGAACTGCAAGCACTGCCTTTGCTCTGTAGCTACTATCAGGTTAAAGGAAGAGCAAAAAAGGTCATTAAATTGTGTCTTCAGCAAAGTGGCAACAGAAGTTTTCACGGTGCGTTTCCATCCTTCCTTTTCACTTTCGTTTTCCTGTTGCGTGCAGCCCTCTGGTTTTCTGAGATAATCAGGTAACAAACCCAGACATTACCACGACATATGTTCACCCTGCGTCAGATGCACAGAGTTTCTACAGCCACGAATTATGAGCTAACATAAAAACCACATTGTCTCGAAGAAATTGTTAAATTCTGGGACTTCGAACACGAGAAGTTTAGACTTGAACTTGGTTGGTCGGTCGAAAGCAGCGGCAATGAAGAGCTCAACGCTTATCCACATATTCTGTTACAGGGACATAATAGTCGGCTCTAAATTCAAATCCTGGTTCTCGCGGTGTCAAGCGAAATTTCTGACTTCACGCCATGTGCGCATGCACAGAGTGATATTCTGCATATCAAATAGGCTGAGAAAACTAGGGCTTAGGGTTTAGGTAAGTGTGTTGGCCGTAAATTCCCGAGCTATAGCTTGTGGGTGTCTGACTTCTAACCAAAACATTGTAATTTGCACAACGCACGCAAAAAAAACTAAATGCCAAACTGTAATTCTTTACTCTGAGAAGCAAAATAACTGACAACAAAAGTAGGTCAGAAATTTCTCTTGACACCGGACCTGTGGACGAAGTCCAAGCTAAAATCCTGCAGTCGTTTAATGAAAATGAATTTAGTTGGATGCACATGTCGCAGTTGGAGAAATGTAGTTCTGTGACTCACAGGGCCGTAATAAATCCAATAAATGCAGCACTGGGATGTGCACTGCTGTACCGAATGCACTGGCAACAGGTTTAATTGGAGTTGATTTAAGCGTGGTCAAACATAAAGTCATGATAATTTGGTTTTGCAAACAGGGACCTACAAAATCTAAGTTTTGAAGAAAAAAAAAACGGTCCGTAACAATTAGGAACGCATTTCGGATAAAAATAAGGTGTGCGGCTAGAAGTAAAGAACCAGGGACGAACAAGTAATTGACTTTGGCACTGACCTAAACACCCAACGGAACATCAAGTCACTGTTGAACACTACGTAATTACAGTTTCAGCACACTTCACAATAAGTTCTGCGCAGTGTTAAGTAAAGGTGAGGAAATTTCCAAGGTTGCCGATGAAATGTATTGGAAGTCCTGCTTATGATTCAGATCACCAATCCTAACCACAGGAATCAAGCTTGTAATACAGGGAGTGGCTGACTAGATGCCGAGTATGTAGGGCGCCTACACAAAAGCGAATAAGGAATCATTATTATACAACCAGACTTTTTGTAATTTCTTCAAAACCACTACAAGATAAAGTTACACCAGGCCTACAAAATGATTTTCAAAAAGCTGGATAATTAGCAGATCAAGACGAAAAAAATAATAGCAGAAACATACTGTAGTTTTCAGATTGCAATGGATTTCTTTCTATGCCAGTAAGAACTTCAAAAATATCCAAGAAACCTTTCATTACGTTGACAAAACTTTTTGAATGAGCCCAAGTTCAGATAGATCGATAACTTCCAAAACAATGAAATTCCTTGTGCAAATGTCTCATAACAAAATGATAACACAAAACGTGCGATTGGTCACGTTGGCATAAGAATATTATTTCAAAACTAACACCCCAGGAGATTATAAAACAATTGTGTAAATAGTATTAAACAAATACCTGATCTGGCGGGACGTACTGATGATATTTGAACTTCTTAAACTTCGGTTTTTCTTTCTTTTTTCTTGAGCCAGTCATTCGAGGAATCACACCCGCTTGGATTGATTTCGACCCCTAAAAACAAACACAAATGCATTGTTTTTTATCATATATCACTCAGTTTTCCTGCTTTCTTTCAAATATGTAGTTATTCTCCCATTTCCATCTCCGTCCGGGCCCCCAACCCAACTTGGCAGAGGCTCCGGTTGCCAATGCACGAGATATAAAGGACCCTTGGACAAAAACCCACGCACGCTTGCTGCTAGCTATGCCATTCTCAGCGGCATATTACCGAAAACATTTCCAAGCGCACCATTAAAGTTCTACTAAGCTTCCAATCAGGTGCCACCGCATCCATAAATGCGTCCATTAACTTCCGAATGCATTTATCTTGAAGCACGCATAACAGAAAATCAGGTCAGCATTGAGATTTTAAAGGTGAATCCTCATTGAAAATATCATGTGATTCAGTTGGTCCTTTATTTAGCAAAAAAATAATACATCCAAAGTACGGCAATTAATTTTCTCTTTGTAATTATAACGCACACGTGCAACTAACAGCAGCAGAAAGAGATCTCAACATTACCTATATGTATTGAACGTGGCACTGCGCATCAGAAAGGTATTCAATCTAGGCCTGAACACTTTCGTTATGTGGGTACGTGTTAAGATAGGTTTCTACATCACTAGAAAAAGACTGTTTTGTACGAAAGCTGCCAAACGCACGCCGTTTTGGAACTGTTTCGCTGGTTTCTCGACTGAGACACCTGGCAGCAGATCTCAGAGCCGATGTCCTGCGCGCTTGTGCCTGGTCAGTGGAAGCAAAGCTTGAGTGGCGAAGTAGGACACTTTAACAGTTAAGGAAGAAAGCTACAGGAGGTTTGTTTGAAAAGGTCAAAGTGCGCGTGTGCAGACAAAAACAAGAGCAGAAAAGTGAAAGAACTTAAAGACTATGCAAAAAAGGGTAGGTGGGACTGNCGAACTTTCCAAAAACATTTCGGCGAAGCATGTTCAGCTAGCATCCACAGCAGATGTGAAACAAAAACGCAAAGCTGGCACTTTAACCAAGGCAGGAATTTCGCAGAAAGTCGTGTTCTGCGAAATTCCATGCGAGCGCATCAGGGGTTTCAAGCAGTGCAAGCAAGAAGCAAAAGCGTTTCAAAACGAAACGGTCAATGCTAGATACAGCATCATCAACTGCACGTACTTTTGATATTTGCCTGGATAAATAAGGATGGCTGGTGTTTTGCGTGTACAGCGACGCACTACTGGAAGACTTCAATAACGTTGGTGCGTCGTTTTTAATCTACAAAATAAACCATAAGATTCAATATATCTCTACTTCACAAGCAGTTAAAAAGATAAGCAGGAAGCATTACTCGATCCACTAAACACGATGTCAAGTAAGTTTTCAACAACTAATTCGGTGTTGCTTACTTACAAGTTGATTTGAAAATTATTGCACTTGCCAATTGCCATAAACCTACGTATATGCAGAGTTGAAGCTGCAGATTTAATTGCAACGACCTAAGGCAGTCCAAAAGGATTGTTTCACAAAACCTCCCAAATTGGTCACCTCGTTTACACATTGACCTAAAACATAGCTTAACTGGCTCTAGACGATTGACAGTAATTGGTGAGTGGCACTACAATTAAAACAGTAGTATTTTCCAAAGAATAACTTATTATAACATCCAAATTCGATATCACCACCAATACGGTTCTGTGTTATTTGTTTCAGAACGATCATCATGGATGGTGCGTTTTTCGCATAAGGCGCTACAAAAACGATTAACGAACTAACACAACCTGCTTCACTTTTCCCAGTGCAAACTACGCAGTAAACTTTTTCTGATATTTCAAACTTATAGAGAGAACTAAATCATTAATTCATGTTCAATGCACCAGATCAGGGGTGGGCAAACTACGGCCCTCGAGCCGCATGCGGCCAGTGAGGGCATTTTAGCACAAATTTCGAGTCTACGTTAAAGTAATTTTATCGACTATATTAGAATTCTCACGATTTTGTTTCACACGTTTCATCCGAAACCGCATTTTTACTCAACCGGGAGTGACTATTGTTACCTTTATTTTATGCTAGCTAATGTAAAAAGTTTTTGTTGAAGTTTGAAAGCGATTATGAATGTAATATATGCGGCTCCCGGTAGCAACAAAATTTTGAATGTGGACCTGCGTAGAACATGTTTGCCCAACCCTGTACTAGACATCTCAAACTCATGTTTTTCTGAAAAGTACTCCACGAAGCTTGAAAACAAAGAGCTAGATGTGACAAAAACAAAAATGCAAAAAAACGCAAAAGCTTTTGTTTACCGTGCTGGTCCTGTCAGCAATAGAGTTCGTAAGAGAGGACGAGAATGCTGTTGTTATTTGCAACGTGAGTGGGGGGCTAGGGGCAGGGGCGGGAGGTATTTGTTCAGGAGACAAAGCATCGCTGCTATCTTCATCAACAAGGTCACTGATTTTCTTGTACTGCAAATGACCACCTAAAAAGAAACACAAAACATGGCAGATAGAATACAGGACGCCCTGGGTGAAATGTTTGCTTCTTAATTCACTGCTACCCTCCATATTAAACTTCGGGAAAAATTAACGTTATGGTATATCACTGGCATTTACGGAACATGAAGCATCCAGCATTGTGAAATAAAGCCTAATTTCGGCGCAACGTCATGACCTAGGGAAGGCTGACCGCAGCGGTATGATACAGTTGCACACACAAAAGGTGGAGAACCTACTAACGTTAGGATATTTTAACATGGAGGGTGGAGGGGTCAATCCTTCCAAAGAGTTTTTGTAGGAGTGGTTACATGTTAAACTGGAATAGTGTTTGCAAGGTACTTTTGCAAAGTACTAACAGCTTGTCAACAAAAGTAGCTAAATTCCTGCACTGCAACTAACCATTCCAAAGCCAGGGGCACGACAAATGAGAAAATGTGTGGAGCCAGCCAAAATAGTTCAAATTTAATAACTAAAACTCATATTTTAGGTCAACCTGTGGAAGAGATGAGATTGCAAATCAGATTTCTTGTGACTAACAAGTGTTGACAACAACAAAGGCTTTCCAATTTCCTTAACAAAATCACTTTGAACTTACCAGATGTGCTCAGAGTTTTAATCTAACATGGACCACCAATTTGGTAGCATGGGCCACAAATTTGGTAGCCTGCGTACGGATATAATCCACATTTTGTGCATTCCTTCACTCCTTCAGCACAAAATACATATTGAAAAAAATTTACTTCAAAACTATCATGTCTGCCAATGCCATTTCCTTTACATCTGCTTATAAAATAAAGTGCAGCTAATAGGATTTTCAAGAAGTAAGTTTGGCACGTTAAGTATTTCACAGGAACTTTGTGATAAAATTTAATGCTTGCATCTACTGCGAGCAACAATCTTTCACAAACTATGGTTTTTAGATCAATTGGTGAAAATCGCTAATTTGTTACAGTATATTTGTAAGACAGTAATCCAGTGGCTTTATGGCGAACAAGTACTGTACCATTAAACGTGCAGTTAGAAAGTTGGTGTGCTAAGAATGATCCAAACGAAAGAGAGCAACAACATGAACTGGATGTGGGTAATAACTGAATCCTGTAAGGTTCTGTGAATGCAATATATCTTTATAAATGAAATAAAAACAAAAGAGTGCAAACATTTGAGAAACTATGCCTTGACTGTACTGTTTAGCGTATGTTTTTGAAGAGATCTATGAGAGTTTCAAATGGAGCTAAAAGCACTTTTAGCCCACTTTGTTTGTGTGTATGTATGATGGCAAATCTTAAAAAGGGTATCATGCTGATTCAAAAGCCCATGAAGGTTTTCCAAGGTAGAATGTATTCATGAATGCTGGGGGTCAGGCTCAGCCTAAAAATTATACCTTTGGGGAAGAAAAATGAAGCTAAGCTTTAACAAACTAGTTCATGCACATACGTGACATAACTTGCATTACATCCTATGCTATTGCTTAGTAAATAGCACATACACTGATCTTGTTCAATATTAACATAAATTTTGAGGTGAAAAACATACCGAACCACACAAATATGATGTGCCATGGACATAGTTTTGACCCAAAATTTTTTCTCTTCTTGGTAAATTTTAAAGAATGCTATGTAATCTTTATTGTTTGGCTAAATAGTATTTGCATTCTTCATGCAGCAAAGCAGACTATAATATGACCAAACCTTCTGAGAAATTTGACAAAGTCCATGTTAATAATTTCGATCAGCAATGAAAGCCTAAGAAAAATCTTAAAAGTTGACTCCAAACAATTATCCTGAAGTACATAGGTCACAATTGAGCAATGTTATTATGCATGATCTTTCATGAATTAGTTTCAAATATATAAATAATACAGTCTCAAAAGAGTGGTTAATAAAGAAGTTGAAAAACAAGCTGTGAAAGGCATTATATCCAAGGTCTAAGTTCTTGAAGGTTCCCAGGAACCTTGCCAGATGGCATCAAATATTTTGACTACACAAGAAGCATAACTTCTCTTCAAATGCTGTTCATGAGTAGCATAATGCAAATCAGGTACTTTGCATAACCTGCACAAGCATAGACAACAAATTTAATACTCCTACTCCATACAATCAAATGGTTTCAACTCGTGATATGTGCAAAATCTTATTAATCAAACTACAAAACATCTGCAGTGGCAAGAGCAAAAATTACACATATGTTTTTTCTTTTTTCTCTGTAGGAAAACAGCTTACATAATTTCACTTATTGCATTATCTATGACCCAAATGAATTGCATCAGGCAGGTTTTCTGAACAATTCATGCTTGTGATACCTTTAAGAGCTTCTTGCATCGGTTCTGTAGCAGGAAGAATGTTCCTCTCAACAAGTTCAATAACTCCAGGTCTGTACGCAATCTTGTCATTGAGATCATCCACCAACTTTGCTTTTTTGAGATCTTTTTGATAAGCTTGAAGTGAACTAGCAGCATTTGTGTCTGAATAAAAATTAAATAGAGAAAGAATTAGGGAAAGGATGAAACTTCTTAAGCCTGGTGAATGAGAGAGCAAGGATAAAGAGCAAAACGCTGAAAAAAAACTTTCCTTTGCAAACGAAGCTAACATTATCAATACCTTTTGTTTCATTAGTCACAATTCCAAGTTTAAGTAACTAGCCTCCATCAAAGGTGACAAAATTGAAGCCATTCGCAATTTTTTTATAATAGAAAATCAATTTCACATAACACTACGTATTCACATAAAATCTATGTGAATAAGATTACAGGACAGACAATGGGTAATACAGTAGTATTGTATTATGTTCAAGTTTAGAGGCCAGTATAATATCATAATAAGAGTATCACTAAAAAATTAACGTGTGGCTGGGACGCCAAAAAACTCAGATGATCTCGTCAAGATGTCCCTAAAGTTGTAAGAATTCTGTTGGTGGCCTTTGTGATTTTATTAACTATTATTAGCTGACTGTGATTTATAAGTAAAAAGGTACAGTTACATGATATTGATTTGCTATTTTAAGTGTGAATGGACACAATTCAATCATCTGATTGAGACTAGTTCCTTGCATACAGATATGTGCAAGAATTAATCATCACCGCAAAGTGAAGAAAGCAGAGGCCAACTGGTTGATTCATCAAAAACACACAGCAAACCTGGGGCTTTCAATAAACAAAAACAATGCAGTTTTTTCAAATACATTTCAAAATTTCAAACTTTAAAATATGGTTGTTATTAATGCACCAACATTCACATATAATAAGTTAAGCTTTTAGGCAGAGCTCAATAAAGACATCACACTGCAATAATTGCTGATACCAGATGTAGCATCTTTCACAAATAGTCTTTATGAGCAAATAATAAAAAGTAAGACTACCCTTAGCAAGCCAAATCAATTTGCACTCTGATCACTCTTGTATTTTTTCAATGAAAAGAGCAACACAGTAGAAGTATCGGAACGCGAGGAAAATTGGTCTTCCCAAAACTCTTAAAAACAGATTGCATTTCATCTTTCATAACTTTGGGGATTCTTTGGGGGAGACAGACAGTCAACTCACCTTCTAGAATATGCTTTTGCACAAGAACATCACGGATTGGTCTTATTTGAATGGCGTGATTAAGGTAGTCTTCCTTCCTTGCTCTATCCAACTTCTGCATTTGCTCAAAATATGTTCCAGGACTTTTCAATGCTGCATACATTGTTGTGATTCAAATATAAGCAACACCAAGGAAATATCAAAGTACTACTGTTACTCACACTACATCATTCATTCATTCATGTTTATTTTCATGATATATAACCTGAGTTGCAAACCACTTCACTAATTCAAAACAGGATAACATCAACAAACACATAATGCAAAAGTATAGAAAGCAGTGTTAGGGTTCCTTGGACCTCCACCCCAAAATACAGGAACATTTTCGCTTTTAAAAAACTTACTCTCTGAAAGATGCAGTGGACAACCTTTTGTTTCACATACAGGATTCACGATATATTTTCTCTTTTACATTTACAATGCATCATCATCACTAACACAATGTGAGGAGACCCACAAAACAAACCCAAGATTTGAAAATTATACTTTGCAATAGCTTTCTGCAGAAAATCAATCCAATTGCAATGCAGCTTAATCACAAACAAAATGTGAAGGGACAAACAAAAACAAGATTCGAGAATTACACTTTACAACAGTTTCTGTAGAAAATAAGCCAATTGTTAACTTTAACACTTTGAGAGCCGGCATACGATATATTCGTACTTCGATTTCGGCCTAAAAAACAGCAGTGTTTGGTTGCCTTACCAACGCCCTAGCTCCTCCGCCGATTGCGCTAGAGAGCTGTTCAATGGCTCAAA